>OIZV01000049.1_pt1 | contig 82494 bp, 77 predicted proteins | sample 1588681 | NCBI WGS metagenome assembly OIZV01 (sample SAMN03283281) | human gut metagenome | biome: human-associated habitat; material: feces | host: Homo sapiens | place: Peru | collected 2012 | reverse complement strand
ACGAGCACCGCTACGACACGGGCTGCAGCGAACTTAACCGTGTGCTTGGCGGCGGCATTGTAAAGGGCAGTCTTATTTTGCTCGGAGGTGACCCGGGTATCGGCAAATCAACCGTGTTACTGCAAATCTGTCAATATCTCGGCAACTCAATGAAAGTGCTTTATGTATCGGGCGAAGAATCGCAAAGACAGCTTAAGTTAAGGGCAAACCGACTCGGTGTAAATTCTCCGAATCTTTTTGTAATGACCGAAACCGATGTAGAAGTAGTGTGCGAACAAATCCGTGCTGAAAAGCCCGATATAGTAATGATCGACTCAATTCAGACAATGAATCTTACAGAATTAAGCTCCTCACCGGGCAGTGTAACACAGGTCAGAGAATCGACAAACTGCCTTATGCGCACGGCAAAGTCGCTTGATATTCCAATGTTTGTGGTAGGTCATGTAAACAAAGAGGGTTCAATTGCGGGTCCGAAAGTGCTTGAGCACATCGTTGATACCGTACTGCACTTTGAAGGTGACAAGCAGATGTCATGCAGAATTTTAAGAGCAGTCAAAAACAGATACGGTTCTACAAACGAAATCGGCGTGTTTGAAATGACCGACACGGGACTTGTGGAAGTGCCCAATCCGTCTGTAATGTTGCTGTCGGGCAGACCGAAAGGCGTATCGGGTACTTGCGTAACCTGTACAATTGAGGGTTCTCGTCCTATTCTTGCGGAAGTTCAGGGACTTGCAACGCAAAGCGGCTACGGCAACGCTCGAAGAATGGCAACAGGCTTTGACTACAACCGACTTTCGCTTTTGCTTGCCGTGCTTGAAAAAAGAGCGGGATATTATTTTTCAAACAATGACGCTTATATAAACATTGTCGGCGGTCTTAGAATTGACGAACCTGCCATTGACCTTGCGGTCGCAATGGCGCTTATCAGCAGTCTGAAAGATCTTCCGATTGACGAGAATGTTGTAGTGTTCGGTGAAATCGGTCTTGCCGGCGAAATCAGAGCGGTTTCTCAAGCTCAATTAAGAGTAAACGAGGCTGTAAGGCTTGGATTTACAAAAATCATTCTTCCGTATCACAATCTGAAAGCCGTAAAATGTGACGGTGCAGAGCTTATCGGAGTGAAAAATATAAGACAGGCCTTTGAGGCAGTCAGCATATGAGCGCCTTTGTAATGTCCGACGAGTACCCGAAGCTTTGCAAAGCAATTGAAAATTTTGGGTACGATATTATACCGTCGGATAAAATTTTACAATTTAATACACCCGAACAGCGGCACATTGATATGCAAATGCTAAAAATCAACAACGATATTTTTCTGCTTAAAGAATGTAATAATTTAAAAAGACTTCTTGAAAACAAAGATTATAATATAATTCTTTGCAAGAACAATATTGACGGTAAATATCCGCATTGCGTGGCACTTAATTGCCTGTATATCAGCGGAAAATTATACGGCAGGGAAGAGGCTATAGATGTTTCAGTCAAAAATTACTGCAAGAAAAACGGCATTGGGATAGTCGATGTAAAACAAGGTTACACACGCTGTTCAACTGCGGTTATCGGTAAAAACAGTGCCATAACCGCCGACAGCACAATCTATAATGCGCTTACCAAAAACGGAATTGATGTTCTGAAAATCGACAGCGGAAGCATAAGACTTGACGGATACGATTACGGATTTATCGGCGGTGCGTGCACAATGATTGATGACGGTACTGTAGCGTTTTTCGGTGATATAAAAACTCACCCGAACTTCCGAAAAATCGAAAGATTTTGTATAATTCATAATGTGAAAATAATTAATTTAGCAGAAAATAAACCGCTTACAGATGTAGGCGGCGCAGTAAAGATATGACAAGCCCCGGCTTTGGAAAAATCAAAGTCGGGGCTGTTTTTTATTAGCGTCTTTATCAAAAGTTGGGGTAAATTATGGTTTAGATTAAATAATTTTAAAATTTAGGTCAACATTATAACTCGTAATAAATTTTTATTGTTTTTCATCGGATTTTTTATTGGATTTTTGCTTTACCTTAGACAAAGGATTTTTCTCGGCGGCATTTTTCATCTGCTCGGAACTTAAGTGGGTGTAAATCTCGGTTGTGCCGAGGTTTTCGTGACCGAGCACATCTTTTAGCACTCGTATGTCAACTCCGCCGTACTGATACATCAGTGTTGCCGCAGTGTGCCTTAGCTTATGACAGGAGTAGCCCTGTGCATTCAGACCAATTTTTTCAAGATATTTATACACCATAGCCTGTATGGTTTTTACGCTCATTCTGCGGTGATTTCGGCTGATAAACAGCGCATATTTGTCCTTAACGCCGTCAACGGGCCGCACCCGCATATAATTTTGGATTGCGGAAACGCAGGCGGAATTAAGGTAAATAATTCGTTCTTTGTTGCCCTTGCCGACAACACGCATAGTGTCATCCTGATGAATGTCCGTGTAATTCAAAGACGCCATTTCAGACACACGCAAGCCGCAATTTAAAAACAGCGTGAGAATACAGTAATCACGCTCCTTATAATCACCGTCGACTGCATTCAGCAATTCAAGACTTTGCTCAAGCGTAAGATACTTTGGCAAAGATTTTTTCTTTTTGGGAACTTCAAGCTGTTCAACAGGATTGCTGTCGAGCACGCATTTTTTTGTTGCGAGATAGTTAAAATAGCCCTTAAGGCTCGAACATTTACGGGCACGGGTAACATTTTGATTTTTGCGCTCACGCTGAATATAATTCATAAATTCATATGCGTCATTCAACGTGACGGTTTTCACAAGTTCAAGGTCAACATCAGAAATCGAAATGTTCTCAAATTCAGAATCATTCGGAACAAGTCCACGCTGTAATTTTATAAATCTGAAAAATGTACGCAAATCTATGTAGTACTCATCAACGGTTTTCTGTGATTTTCCTTTGACCGTCTGCATATAAAACAAGTAATCCTTGATTATCTGCGGCGCTTCATCTATGAAAGAAATACTCATTTAAATGCTTCACCTTCCCTCAATTATACAAAACATTGATTCTTATGATTTTGTACAATTTATATTTCTTAAGTTTATTTTAGCTTATATCTTTTTAAAATTCAAGTCGCAGTCGGGCAACAAATTTTGAAAAAATCAAATTTTCCGTCCCGGTTTAGGCGCTTGCGCCGTGGGTGCAGGGGGCTTGCCTCCTGCTGGGTAAAGGGCAACGCCCTTTGTCAACCTTTTTTAACCGTAGTTTTGTTATTAACCGTTTTATTGGTCGGGCATTAAAGGTTTGACTTTTGCAGACTGTTTCCGTCTCGCTTGTCAACATTTCGCTTTATGAGTGCAATTATTTTCTTGCTGATACATATAATGCGCTTTCCTGCGTTGTTTCTTTGTCAATTAAATAGTTTTCACACACAAAAAAAGTCGGATAGTGAATCCGACTTAACCCCCCTCCGCTAACAGGGGGGTACAACTTACATGTAGCGTCTTATAGTATTTTGAGCATATGCATTAGCTTTGTTAAAATCACTTGTTACCATATTTCCTATGTCTGATTTTCTTCCTGCTATGTATATTTCAACTACAAACATTTTCTTTAATAATATGTTTGTTTCTATTACATATACTTCTACCATTCTTTGTAGATTTTGATACCTTGCTACTACTTTCTTATATAACATTTTTACCCTCACTTTTGATTTATATTTATATTTCCTTTGTTTGTTTTTACATTAATTTGATTTTTTATGTAGTTTGGTCTTTGTTCATTTGTTAGTCCTACAAGGTAATCTAATGATACATTATAAAACCTTGCTAATTTTGTTAAATCTTCTATTGCTAGTTTCGCTTTTCTATTTTCTATGTGAGCGTATCCTTGCTGTGATTTATTTATTATTTTTGCAATGTCTTTTTGTTTTATGTCGTTATCTATTCTTAATGCTCTCAATCTATCTATATAATCCATTGTAACACCTCAAAAATATTTTAATATACTCAAAATATTTGTATTGACTTTTACTCAATCATTGAGTATAATTATATTATCAGATACTCAATATTTGAGTACAATTATAAAATTAGGGGATGTAAAAATGGATTTTTTATGTTTTAAATTTTTTCTATTTATTCTTGGCGCTCTATCTTTCTGTTTGGGGGATTTAATTTATTTATTATTTTTTGATGATAAAAAAGAGGTTTAAATTATGATTTCTAATTTTGAGCACTTTTTTTCTATATTTTCTTATATGGTTTGCGGTGGTGCTACTATTTTTTTTATTGATGTTGTTTATTCTCATTTTAAGAATTTAATTAAAAATAAAATTAGGGGATGTATTTATGAAAATTATTTATGAAGGGACTTCACGGTGGAATTATTATCTTTCTAATCCGTTTGAAAAAGATGGAGAACCTTTGGCTGTGAGCGAAGAAGATTTTTTTCAATGTGTTGGATTTGATAGAAATCTTGTTCAAATGAAATATCAAGAAAAAAATATTAATCGTCAAAATTTTTATCTTGACGATATGCTCTTAGGTTACAGATGTAGAAAAACTTGATATTAGAAATACATCATATTGTTAAAGAAAAATAAAGCAAAAGGGGATGTAAAAATGTCTTATGATATTTTAACTATTGCATTGGTTTTATATTATGCTGTTATGTTCGTTTTTGCTATCTTATATTTAAACGATTGACGTTGTTATTTACTCGGTTTATGCGACATAAAAAAGACACAAATAAGAGTAATTCTCCCTGTACGCTTTGAAAGGAGTATGTAACACTACGATTTTTAAGTTACTTAATGTCAAGTCTTTCCGAGTACATCCCATATAAACTATTCAAAAAAATTAAGGAGGTAAAAAATGAAAGTAAAAATTATAGGCAAGCGTTCTGGTACTTTCACCGACCGTACAACAGGTGAGATGGTTAGCTTTGGTAAAATGTCAGTAGTTACTCCTTTTCCGATTGACCAAAAGGGTTGTGAAGGTGATCAGGCACTTGAAGTATCGGTAAAGCCTGAGGTTCTCGCTAATGTACCTGTTCCCAGCGAGGCAAACCTTGACTTTAATTCTAAAGGCAATTTAATTGCTATTGAATTACTTTAAGGAGGTTTAAAAAATGCAGTATATTTTTACAGCTTTGCTCTTTGCTTTTGCTCTTTATGGAGTGATTGTATTTTGTAAGGCTATATCAAATGCTTTTAAGATTAAGAAGTCTTCTGAGGTTGTTAATGTCGAAGATGTTAAAGATAAAGAAGATTAGTCCATTTGTTTTATCTCTCTTTGTTGCTTTGTTAGCCTGTTTTCCTGTTTCAGCAGTTGAGCAGGCTAATGAATCTACTGCCGATATGGCATATAAGATGTATGAGCAACAAGTTTTGACTAACAATATTTTACTTTTTTCTCTTGGCTGTGTTTGTGCAGTATTTGTTTGCATATTGCTATACAGATTTTTTCAAAAATTTTTATAATAAAGGAGGTTTTATATGGCTTTTGAGATTACATCCGATTTGGTAGCACCTATTACAACAGCTATCAGCTCTGGATTAACTACCCTTGTGCCGATCGGCATTGGCATTATGGCAGTATTTATCGGTATCGGACTTATTCCTCGAATTATTTATAAATTCCTCTAATAAGCTCCGAAAGCCTCTCGTTACTGCGAGAGGCTTATTTTTTTAGGAGGTGATTTTTATTAAGTTTAAAAAATATATTGTAGTTGCTCTTGCTGTGATTTGCGTTCTTGTTGTTTCTATTCTCCCTTGTTCTGCTGTCTCTGTTCCTGCTTATGATATTTCTGATGACAATTATAATTATTATATTATTTTAAAAGATGATGATGGTTTCGAATCTGTTTTTTTATCTTTTGATAAATTAGTTGTTTCTCAAGAATCTAACCATTACTGTCTCTATAATAAAAACGGTAATGTAAAATTAATTCGTATTACTAATAATACATCTTGTTTATTTACTACTCCTGGATTATTATGTTATATTTCTGTTGATGAAATTGTTTCATCTAATTATGATATTAAATATGCTGATTCTGATGAAGTTTTTTTTCTGCACTCCCCTCTCCTGGAACGGCTACTCAACCCAGTACAGCAGCGAGTGGGGGAGAAAGTAGTGAGGGATATGGCTATTTTGACGGTTTGTGGAATTGGTTGTCTAGCATTGTTGATTTCCTTGCCGGTATTGCTGAAAACATTGCACAAGTTCCTCAATTAGTTTGGAATTATGTAAAAGATATACCTTCTCAAACTTGGAATTTTGTATCGCAAATTCCATCAATGATTTGGGGATTTTTTGAAAGTTCTTTTAATAATATATGTCAGTTTTTAAGTTCAATATTTGATAGTATTGTATCAATTCCTGAACAGATTTTTGAATTTATTAAAAGAATTTTTATTCCTGATACTGATAAAATACAAAAATCTATTGATACACTTAGTAATACATTTAAGTCTACTTTTGGTATTGATTCTTATGATATATCTCATTTATTTGGCACTGAAACTGAAATATCAAATTTACAAGGTACTATTGTTGTTGGCGGTTATGAGTTTAACTGTACTGTTTTAGATGTTAAATATTTAGTTAATGCAGTTTCAACTTTTCGTCCTGTAATTCGTGGTTTTTTTGTATTTTTACTTCTTTTATATAATATTAATCAATTCTTGTCTTTAATTAGGCAAAATCCTATTGCTGTAGGTGTTCATATTCCTATGCAAGCTCCGGCAGTTAATAATTATCCTGCTTTACCCGGTAATGATGTTCCTCGTTTGAAAGGTTGATTTAATGATTATTGAAACACTAATTAATTTTGCAGTTGGTATTTTTTCTGCTATTATTTCAGGATTGAATTTTTTTAGTATTCCTACTGATTTTATCAACATTTTAGCTACATTTTGTGTTTACGGCAATTGGATTGTCGGTGCTGATATCCTTTTACTTTTTGCCGGTTGTATAGCTAGTTGGTTTTCGATTAAAATTAGTTTGGGTATTGTTCTTTTTATTTGGGAGGAGTTACCTCTTACATAATTATGTGGATAATATTATTAATAATGATTGTATTCTTTATCTTCCGCAGATTTTTAATACAATCACCGAAATTTTTTTATTACAAATATCTTGATTTGCTTAATGCTAAAAAAGATTATTTTAAATTATATGGCTTGCGTTTGTACTGCGGTAGGCAAGGAGCAGGGAAGACGATAGGTCTTGTGTATGACCTTGAGCGTTATCGTAAGCGCTACCCTCGTGCGAAAATCTACACTAACTTTGGATATAAACATCAGACAGCTCCATTAACATCACTTAATGATTTGCTTGATCCGTCATTGAAAAATGGTACTGACGGTGTAATTTTTGCGATTGATGAGATTCAAAATGAGTTCAGTTGTGCGAACAGTAAAGATTTTCCCGAAACGCTTTTGTCACAGATAACACAACAGCGTAAACAGCGTGTCTGTATTTTAGCTACATCTCAAGTTTTTACTCGTGTGGCTAAACCCTTAAGGGAGCAATGTTTTATTGTAGTACTATGTCAAACTCTTTTTGGTCGCTATACTCGTTTAAAGTATTATGATGCTGATGATTACATTGAGTATGCTGACAATCCGAGCATTGAGAAAAAACGCAAGCTACATAAAAAGCAACTTCAAACTTTTGTCCAGTCTGATGAGTTGCGTGATTTGTATAATAGTTATGAATTAATTGAGCGACTTAACCGCACAGGTTTTGCTCCAAAGTTGCAAGATAATTCTACTAATGTTACATTAATTTCCGTAAAGGGCAAACGCTGAAGCGTTTGCCCTACGGTAATAATGAACTTGTAGTATCTGCAAGTTTCAGAAAACAAAAGGGGATGTTAAAATGGAAAATAATGTTTTTTTCGATTATTTCGCTTTTTCAAGCAAGATTGATAGTCCTTTTTCAATAATTGATTTAATTGGATTGTCTGATTTGAACTGGCTGACTTGTAAGGGCTTTCACGGCTATCGTCAGCAATTCTATTGTAACGGCATACACATTCATTTTGACGGTCGTGAAGATATGGGTGTATGTCTTGAGATGTCGGGCTCCGGCTGTAGAATGTTTGAGGATAACGGCGGTAGTTTTATAAATTTAATTCGCTATTGTTATGATAACAAAGACGAAATTAATATAACTCGTATTGATGTAAGCTATGACGATTTCAAAGGAATATTAGACCTAAATCAGATTGAAAATGATATAGTTGCAGGTAACTATCGTTCAAGGTTCCGTTCTTTTCCTGTTGAGCGTGTCCATTCGAAAACACCTGACAAACGCACACATACTATTTATTGTGGTTCAAAGCAGTCGGAAATAATGTTTAGAATATATGATAAGAAAGCAGAACAGCATTCAGACTGTGCCCATTGGGTAAGATTTGAAATACAGCTTCGCCGTGAGCGTGCAGAGGTTTTTTCTGGACTTTGTCTTGAAAATCCTTTAAATGCTCTTTTTCTTGGTGTTATTCAGAATTATCTAACTATCATCGAAGAAGTAACTACTGATAGCAATATTAGCAGGGCTGTAACAAAAGCATATTGGTTAAAATTTCTTTCTGATGTTTCAGCTGTAAGGCTCACTAAAGAACCTTCAGACTATACAACTGCTAATTTACAGAGATTTGTTGAAAAACAGCTTCCGAGCGCTGTTGTCGCTTATATAGCACTTTTCGGATTTGAAGAGTTTATAGAGCTATTGAACCGTCGTAGTCGTGTAAAGCTCAATGTAAGACATCAGGCTCTACTTGATAATGCTAAAATTGATTTGAAAACTTTTTGTGATTTGGTGAGATAATGACTGAACAGGAATGGAAAATCATCGAGATGTGGGAATACATATTTTATGAGCAACAGCGTGCAGAAAATGATTACTTGCAGTACAAAGATTTTTTTCGTATATATGAATACGATACTATAGATTTGCTTGAATTTATATTAGCAAAAAACCGCCTCGATGTGACTAATAAGATAATGGATGACTTATCAAAAATTCTTTCTGACCATACTAACAATGGTTTTCATCAGAACGGCGGTACTCATTAGTATTGTGCAAAGTGCTTTATCTGAATTGATACCGTTTCATTTATCTTTGTGCATCATTCCCCGAATTATACAAAACATTGATTTTGTATAGTTAACTATATTTTTATACAAGGGTAGAAAACCTGTAATTCGATTACAGATTGCAGGTCTTCTACCCACTTTACTTACACATTATTATATCATATGACATATAAAAAGCAAAGCGTTTTCTCAATTGCATTTTACATATCTTCTGCGTTGTAAATAGATGTGACCATCTGTACTTTTTCTCCCGGTACCGTCAGTTCCGGATATCTGCGAATTGCCTTCTTCTTACACTTGACAAACTATATCCGTATTTTCTGCTTCTCTTTTTTTATTGGTTCACATCATTTTAACACACACACAATAAAAGCGGTATTTGCAAAAATATAATAATTGACTTTTACTGCAAAAAAGACTATAATTTATTGGTATGCTTTTGTCTTTACAATATTGCTACAGTAAATTGTAGGGGCGGATAGTGTTCGCTTGGTCAAAGCTTTTGCCAATTGTCACTCTCCGTCCTTTAGTTATGCAATAAATACAGCATATTAGATTTTTTTATGAACAGGGGTGCGTGAATGGAGCAGTCAGAAAAAAATACCATTATATCTTTAAGGGATATATTCGTCCGATTTGACGGAGAGGTAATATTAAACCATATAAATCTTGACTTTAAAGACAAGGAATTTATTACTATTCTCGGGCCGAGCGGCTGCGGAAAAACCACTACCCTAAGAATTATCGGCGGTTTTATCGAACCTGAAAGCGGAGATGTTCTCTTTGACGGTAAAAGAATCAACGGCACACCGCCAAACAAAAGAAATGTTAATACAGTATTTCAGAAATACTCGCTTTTCCCACATCTTAATGTGTTTGACAATGTCGCTTTCGGTTTAAAACTGAAAAAACTGCCGAAAAGCGAAATTAAAGAGCGTGTTTCAAAAATGCTTGCGGTTGTTGACCTTAAAGGATATGAAAAGCGAGCTATCACAAAACTTTCGGGCGGTCAGCAGCAGCGTGTTGCCATTGCAAGAGCTTTGGTGTGCGACCCGGAAGTTATTTTGCTTGACGAACCGCTCGGTGCGCTTGACCTTAAGCTAAGAAAGAGTATGCAGATTGAATTAAAAGAAATTCAGCAAAACTCTCAAAAAACTTTTATATATGTAACACACGATCAGGAAGAGGCTCTTACAATGAGCGATACCGTTATTGTAATGAACAACGGTGTTGTTGAGCAGGTTGGCTCACCTGAAGATATTTACAACGAACCCGTAAATGCGTTTGTTGCGGATTTTATCGGCGAGGCAAATATTCTTAACGGCACAATGCTCGGCGACTGCCGTGTAGAAATTCTCGGCAAACAACTTGAATGTGTTGACAAGGGCTTTGGCGAAAACACGCCTGTCGATGTTGTAATCCGTCCCGAGGATATTGAAATTACAACTCCCGAAAAAGGTCAGCTTGCAGGCACTGTAGTAAAATCGACATTTAAGGGCGTTCACTACGAAATGAGCGTAATGTGCGGCAAGTGCGAAATCCTTATACATTCCACTTCTTCCGCAGAAATCGGCAGTCAGATCGGTATGCAGGTAATTCCGTTTAATATTCAGATTATGAATAAACTCCTGCCGTTCTATAATAATGAAATCGAAGTAACGGTTTCTTCCGCAAACGAAGACGAAAATACATTCAGCTTTGAGTTTGAAGACGAAACCATTGAAGTGCCAAATCATTATTTTAAGGAAGGCACAAAGTTAAAAATCATTCTTCCACCGGACGCACTTTCACTTGCGGGTGACGGCAACGGTGACCTTACGGATTTATATATTGAATCTGTTATTTATAAGGGTGAACATAATGAGATTATCCTTGAGTCGGACACACGAAAATGGCTTATGCTAAGCGACACTGACGAACAGGTTGCCACTTATGTACCGCTCTCGTTTGATTTTGATAAAGCGAAATTTGAAGTTTTATCCGATAAGGAGGGGTAAAGATGAAATCACGCAAGCCCTCTATTCCCTATATAATTTGGATGGCGGTATTTACAATGATACCGATGATAATGGTCGGTATTACAGCTTTTACAGGCAAGAACGGCGGATTTTCGTTGGAGGCTTTTGAAAAGGCTTTCTTTTATAAAGAAGTATTTTTAAGGTCGCTTTGGATTGCATTAATATCAACCGCAATCTGTTTGCTTATTGCTTATCCGCTTGCTTATATGCTTACAAAAATGAAACCGTCAACCCAGAATTTTGTAAATATGCTTTTGATGATTCCTATGTGGATGAACTTTTTGCTTAGAATATACGCATGGGTTACGATTTTACAGTCAAACGGCCCTCTCGATACAATTTTATCATTCTTCGGAATACACGGTACATACCTCGGAAATTCAGGTGCGGTTGTGCTCGGTATGGTTTATGAGTATCTTCCGTTTATGATTCTTCCGATTTACACTGTTATGAGTAAAATTGACAAGGGGCTTATTGAGGCGGCTCAAGACCTCGGTTCAAACGGATTTCATGTGTTCAGCAAAGTTGTGCTTCCGCTTAGTATCCCCGGTGTTATTTCGGGTATAACACTTGTTTTTGTTCCGTCGGCAAGTACATTCCTTGTAGCGCAGTACCTCGGTGGCACAAACGATATTATGATCGGTGACATTATAGACAAGGTGTTCTGGACAGACCAAAGTACGGGTTCGGCGATTTCGCTGATACTGATGGTATTCATCCTTGTGTTCCTTGTGCTTATGAATTTCTTTGGAGATGAGGAGGCGATTGCATAATGAAAAACAAGCATATTGCCTCAAAGATATATACAACGCTTGTGATGTTGTTTTTATATCTTCCGATTTTTGTACTCATTATATTTTCGTTCAACGAGGGTAAAACTACTGTATGGAAAGGCTTTTCGTTCAAATGGTATGAAGAACTTTTCAGAGATGATAAAATTATAAACGCTCTCGGCAATTCGCTTATAATTGCCGTACTCGCATCAATTTTCGCAACCATACTCGGCACTGCCGCAGCTATAGGAATAAGCAATTTCAAAGGTAAAAAAAGACTGCTTATACAAAGTGCGTCTAACATTCCGATTATCAGTCCTGACATTGTGATGGGCGTATCGCTTATGCTTTTGTTTACATTTTTAGGTGTTTTATTTAACTTTGAAATGGGTTTTGTTACCGTGCTTATTGCTCATATATGTTTTTGCGTTCCTTTTGTAGTGCTTAATGTTATGCCACGAATACGCAAAATGGATCAAAGCATTTATGATGCGGCTCTTGACCTCGGCTGTAATCAATGGCAGGCATTTTACAAGGTGGTAATTCACGAACTGATGCCGGGTATTTTCTCCGGACTTTTAATGAGTTTCACTTACTCTCTTGACGATTTTATAATCACATATTTTACAAGAGGCGCAAAGTTCCAAAATCTTTCTATTGAAATTTACTCAATGACACATAGAAGAATATCACCAAAAATCAATGCGCTTTCCGCTCTGTTGTTTTTGGCAATTCTGATTATAATGGTTCTTATAAACATTCGTGAAAGACACGAGGAAAAGGTGAAATAATAAACTGAATAAGGGAGATTGAAAATGAAAAAATTTGGCTGTGTTGTTCTTTCTTTACTCATCGGTACAGCGGCTTGCAGTGCAATGGCAGGCTGCGGCAAAAGCTATGACGGTGAAGTTAATGTATATAACTGGGGCGAATACATTGCAAACGGTGAGGACGGTACGCTTGAAGTAATTGACGAATTTGAAAAAGAGTACAACATCAAGGTAAACTACACCACTTACGAAACCAACGAAGAACTTTACAATATGCTTAAAAACAGCAATGTAAGTTACGATGTTATTATTCCGTCAGATTATATGATAAGCAAGCTCATAAGCGAAAATATGCTGCAGGAACTTGATTACAGCAACATTCCTAACAAAGATAACCTTATGGAACGCTTTAAAAATCTTTCCTGCGACCCTGAGGGTAAATACACTGTTTGCTACACCTGGGGCGTTACTTCAATGGTTTATGACAAAACAAAAGTGGCAACAAAGCCAACTTCATGGGAAGCACTTTGGGATAAATCGTTAAGCGGAGATATTCTTATGTTTAACAACAGCCGTGACGCAATGGCCATTGCAATGCAGCTTTGCGGCATTAATCCTGCCGAATGCACAAAAGAAGATGTTGACAAGGCAGCGGCAAAGCTTTCCGAACAAAAGCCTTTGCTTAAGAAATATGTAATGGATCAGGTTTTCACAGAAATGGAAAACAGTCAGGCGGCAATCGCACCGTACTACGCAGGCGATATCGTTATGATGATGGAAAATAACGAAGATTTGGACTATGCAATGCCCGAAAACGGCTCTAACCTTTTCTATGACGCAATGTGTATTCCTACTTGCAGTAAAAACAAAGAGAATGCCGAAAAATTCATTAACTTTATGCAGTCACCTGAAATTGCGGCAGCTAACTTTGAATATCTCTACTACGCAACACCTAATCAGAAAGCATATGACGAGTATCTTGACGAGGATATAAAGAATAACGAACTTATCTTCCCGAGTGACGAATATCTCGATAAATGTTATGTATTTACAAATGTACCCGACGATGTTTATAGCTATATGCAGGAACAGTTCGTAAAAATTCAGGCGGATAAATAATCAAAATCAAAGCAAACAGAGCAGACTTAAAATTACAGTCTGCTCTGTTTTTATGTTTTTATGATTTTGTTATGTATCAGAAATTAAATCAACATTTTACTTTTTAATATTCTGTCGCATATCAAGCACATATTTTTCTCCTAATCACTTTTCGGTTATTACCTTATAGCAATCTGGGCGTCTGTCACGGAATATTCCCCAGCCGAGTCTGTTTTGAAAAATCTCGTCAAGGTCAAACTCTGCTGTAAGTACGGTTTCTTCATCTCTTGACGCAGATTTTATAATCTCTCCGGTTTCGTTTGTAATGAAAGATGAGCCGTAAAAAACAAGCGAGGAGGTCTGATTGCCGTTTTCGTCACAAGGGGTTACATCTTCCCTGCCTATGCGGTTTGCCGCGATTACGGGAATTACATTCGCCGCAGAATGTCCTTGCATACATCTTCTCCAATGTGGCATACTGTCGCACTCAAGTATAGGTTCTGAACCGATAGCAGTCGGATAGAAAATCAATTCGGCGCCGTTTAATGCGAGCGCTCTTGCGGTTTCAGGGAACCATTGATCCCAGCAAATGCCTACACCGATTGTACCGAACTTAGTTTTAAAAGTTTTGAACCCCGTATCACCCGGAATAAAGTAAAATTTTTCCTGATAATAATGGTCGTCGGGAATGTGGGTTTTGCGGTACACACCGAGAATTTCACCGTCAGCATCAATTACCGCAGCACTGTTGAAAAGACGGTTTCCGTCACGCTCGTAAAAGCTGACAGGAATAACAATTTCAAGTTCTTTCGCAAGTTTTGCAAAATGTTTTACAGCGTCATTTTCAAGGGTAGGCTTAGCAAAATTGTAGTAGTCATATCGTCTTTCCTGACAAAAATACTGTCTTTCAAACAGTTCGGGAAGTAAAACAATATTTGCGCCGTCTTCTTTTGCCTGTCGCACAAATTTTTCGGCATTTGCTATATTCTCCCAAACATCTGTTGTGCATTTCATCTGAACAGCCGATACCTTAACTTTTCTCATATTTTACCTCCCTTATCGGCAAACGGAATTTGTTGTGTAATGCAGTGAATATTTCCGCCTCCGAGAATAATATCTCTTGCGTAAATATGAATAATTTTTCTGTCTTTGCAAACCTTTTCAAGAATTTCTGCCGCAAGTCGGTCGCTCTCTGAGTTTTCTCCGCCAAACTGTGGCAAAATAACTGCTCCGTTGCAAAAATAGAAATTCACATATGAAGCTGCAAGCCTTTCTCCGATTTTTCTTGTATCCTCGCCGTCTTCAAATACATATCCCTCTAAATCCTTTTCGGTAACAGTTACAGGAACTTTAGGAACAGGCAGTTTATGGACCTTAATCTTTCTTCCTTTATTGTCGGTTGAATTTTCAAGAATATCAAGGCACGATTTTGATATTTCATATTGCGGGTCGTTTTCATCATCACACCATGCAAGTGCAACCTCGGCGGGAGCGACAAATGCGCATATGTTATCTATATGACCGTTGGTTTCGTCATTATAAATACCCTTTGGCAGCCAGATTGTTTTATTTATACCGAGGTATTTATTTAGCTTTTCTTCAATCTCGGCTTTTGTCAGCTGCGGATTTCTGCCTTTACTTAACAGACATTCTTCTGTTGTAATGAGCGTGCCCTCTCCGTCAGTATGAATTGAGCCGCCCTCAAGCACAAACGGATGTGCGTCATACAACGGAATGCCAAGCGTTTTGCAAAGTTCATATGGAATTTTATCGTCATTCTCCCAATTTGCATACAGACCGTCATATTCGCCGCCCCATGCGTTGAATTGCCAGTCGATGGCACGAATTTCGCCGTTATTGTTTACAACAAAAGTCGGGGCGGTATCCCTTGCCCATGCATCATCGGAATTTATATTCAAAACTTCTGCATTTTTAACACCTTCAAGGCAAGCCTTTGCGTGAGCAAATTTTTTGTCGCTTGCAAGCACAAATACCTTTTCAAACTCCGCAATTTTTCCTATAATTTCCGCAAAAACCTTTTCGGCAAATTTTGCCTCATAGCACCAACTTCCGGGTCTTTCGGGCCAAATCATAACGGTGGCGGAATGTTTTGAAAATTCAGCAGGCATACAAAAGCCATCGTCAGTCGGAAATTTGTTTTTTATATACTCAAAGCTCATTTATGAAAGCCTCTCTTTAAAATCGTTGTACGAAAATTCTTTTATAACCTCGCAGTTATCTTCATTATGCATAAGTATAATTGCAGGCAAAGGCATACCATTAAAGGTATTGTTCTTTACCATTGAGTAAATCGCCATATCCTCAAAAATCAATCTGTCACCGATTTTAACTTCACTGTCAAAGCTGTAATCGCCGATTACATCGCCTGCAAGGCAGGTACAAGATGACAAACGATAAGTAAACGCTTTTTCATCAGGCTTACCGCTGTTTTTGAGCGGTGGCCTGTACGGCATTTCAAGAACATCAGGCATATGACAGGCGGCTGACGCATCAAGAATAAGAATATCAAGTCCGTTATGAACAATGTCCATAACCTCTGTAATAAGATAGCCTGCATTCAGTGCCGCTGCCTCACCGGGTTCAAGATAAACTTCAACATCGTATTTATTTTGAACATACTTTATAAGGTCAACAAGCGCCTTTGTATCGTAATCATCTCGTGTAATATGATGTCCGCCGCCAAAGTTGAGCCATTTTGCGTTATAAAAATACTTGCCGAACTTTTCTTCAACTGCCTTAAAAGTAGATACCAAATCATCTGAATTTTGCTCGCACAATGTGTGAAAGTGAAAGCCCTCAACTCCGTCAAGCAAATCTTCTCTGAAATTTGCCTTTGTAACCCCAAGTCTTGAACCGTAAGCGCACGGGTCATAGATTTCGTGTCCCTCTTGTGTGGAAAATTCGGGGTTAAGTCGTATGCCTACGCTTACATCTGCATTTTGCCATTTATCCCTGTATTTTTCAAGTTGTGAAAATGAGTTAAAAACAATATGACCGCAGATTTTTAAAATCTCTTCAAAATCATTCTCCTTAAAAGCAGGTGCGAAAATGTGCGTTTCTTTTCCGAAACATTCGTGACCGAGTTTAGCCTCATAAAGCCCGCTTGCGGTTGTTCCCGACAGGTATTTGCTCATAAGCGGATACACGCAAAATGCCGAAAAAGCCTTTTGAGCAAGCAGGATTTTACAGCCTGTCCTGTCTTGAACGCTTTTTAATATTTCAAGGTTTTTTATCAGCTTTTGCTCATCTATAACATAGCAAGGTGTTTTTAATTCTGTAAATTTCATCGGCTTACTCAACTGTTACGGGATTTTCGTCAACAACCCAAGGAAGGCCGAATTTATTAAGTGCCTCCATATACGGATCGGGGTCAAACTCCTCAACATTATAAACACCAGGCTTTTTCCACTGACCGCTAAGAACAAGCGACGCACCGATCATAGCCGGCACACCTGTTGTGTATGATACAGCTTGCGAGCCGACCTCTTTATAGCACTCCTGATGGTCGCACATATTGTAGATGTAAATTGTCTTTTCTTTGCCGTCCTTAACGCCTGTAAAGATACAGCCGATATTTGTCTTGCCCTTAGTGCGTGGACCGAGAGATGCAGGGTCAGGCAAAAGAGCCTTTAAGAACTGAATCGGTACAATTTCTCTGCCCTCATACATAACAGGCTCGGTAGAAAGCATACCGACATTCTCAAGGCACTGCATATGTGTAAGGTAGCTCTGTCCGAATGTCATAAAGAAGCGAATACGCTTTACATTCGGAATATTTTTTGCGAGTGACTCGATTTCCTCGTGGTGAAGCAGGTACATATCCTTTTCGCCCACACCGTCAAAGTTATACACTCTCTTAATCTCCATAGGTTTGGTTTCAATCCACTTGCCGTCCTCCCAGTAAGAGCCGTTTGCGGATACCTCACGAAGATTGATTTCAGGGTTAAAGTTTGTTGCAAACGGATAGCCGTGGTCGCCGCCGTTGCAATCGAGAATATCTATATAATGGATTTCATCAAAATAATGCTTGAGCGCATATGCTGTAAATACGCTTGTAACACCCGGGTCAAAGCCTGTACCCAAAAGTGCTGTGATACCTGCTTTTTCAAACTTTTCTTTATATGCCCACTGCCATGAGTAATCAAAGTAGGCGGTAAAGCCAAGGTCTTTGCAGCGTTTTTCATAAACAGCTTTCCATTCGGGGTCTGTTGTGTCCTCCGGTTCATAGTTTGCCGTATCAATGTAGTCTGTTTTGGTTTCAAGGCAGGCGTCCATAATTGTTAAATCCTGATACGGAAGTGCGAGGTTTAATACCGCATCGGGCTTGTATGAATTAATAAGAGCCACAAGCTCGTCCTTACTGTCGGCATTTACCTGTGCGGTTGTAATAACCGTTTTTGTTGTGTTTTCAAGTTTTGCTTTTATAGCGTCGCACTTTGATTTCGTTCTGCTTGCAATGCAAATTTCTGTAAAAACATCACTATTCTGACAACACTTGTGAATTGCAACACCTGCAACACCGCCACAACCGATAATTAAAAGTCTGCTCATTTTGTTTTCCTCCAATATATAAAATTATTTTTCTTCTTCTGCAAGTAAATCTTCAACATATTTCGGCAGCATAAATGCACCTCGATGAAGATTGGTCGTATAATACCAAGTTTTTATGCCACGCTTGTTCCATCTTTTAGCGTCAAGGTCTTTGAGCGGATGATACTTTTTAGATGCAAAGCCAAACAGCCAATAGCCTGCCGCACAAGTAGGAATATGCGCCTGATAAACTCTGCTTATCGGAAATGAGTTGTACACTCTCTTGTGCATAGCCTTACACGCACCCTCGTCCTCATCATAGAACGGACTGCCGTGCTGATATACCATAATTCCGTCATCTTTAAGTGCCTTGTAGCAGCTGCCGTAAAACTCTTTTGTAAAAAGTCCCTCAGTGTGTCCGAACGGATCGGTTGCGTCATTTATAATTAAATCATATTCGTTATGACTTGTTCTTAAAAACCTTAAACCGTCCTGATAATATATATTTACTCTTTTATCGTCAAGACCCTTTGAGTTGTCGGGGAAATATTCCTTGCACACCTCAACAAACATCTCGTCAGGCTCAACAACATCAATAACTTCAATCTCTTCATAATGTGAAAGCTCTCTGGCAACACCGCCGTCGCCGCCGCCGATTACAAGCACCTTTTTTACATTCGGATGAACCGCCATAGGCACATGAACAATCATCTCGTCGTAGGTGAACTCGTCTTTCTCACTGAAAATCACATTACCGTCTGAAGTAAGAAATCTGCCAAACTCCACAGAATCAAAAACATCAATTCGCTGAAAATCGCTCTGACCGCTGAATAGCTGTTTTTCAACTCTTATAGAAAGCTCAACATTATCGGTATGTCTTTCAGAAAACCAAAATTCCATATAAACACTCCTTTGGTTTGTTTTTTACAAAACGCATTATTAGTAACCTTAAAAAAACTTTATTTCAATACATTAAGTTTTTCAATATACGGGTCTTCCGTACCCTGCATTGAGCAGCCTTTTGCTTTTGCATAATTAATATACTCTATAATTTCATCTGTAATCATTTCGCCCGGGGAAAGAATCGGTATTCCGGGCGGATAGCACATAACAAATTCACTGCAAATTCTTCCAGCCGTCTGTTCAATCGGCAGCATTTCTTTGTCTGCATAAAATGCATCTCTCGGTGTTGCCGATACAATAGGCGGAATGTACTCCATACTAAGCATTTTTGCATTGTCCTTTGAATAAAGCCTTTTAATATCGGCAAGCGCACCTACAAGTCTTTCAATGTCCTGTATTCTGTCGCCGATTGAAATATAGGCAAGTATGTTGCCTATATCGCCGAATTCTATCTGAATATCGTATTCGTCACGCAGTAAGTCGTAAACTTCAATTCCGGCAAGCCCTATATCTCTTGTGTAAACTGAAAGTTTGGTTACATCGTAATCAAACACGCTGCTGCCATTGTTAAGCTCTCTGCCGTAAGCGTAGTAACCGCCGATTTCGTTTATCTCATTTCGGGCATATTCAGCCATTTTCATAACTTTACCGAACGACTCTTTTCCTCTCAAGGCAAGATTTCTTCGTGAAATATCAAGACTCGACATAAGCAGGTAGCTTGCACTTGTGGTTTGAGTAAGATTTATAATTTGAGCCACATACTCCCAGCGTACATTTTGGTTTGTAAGCAGCAATGAGCTTTGCGTAAGACTTCCGCCGGATTTATGCATAGACACCGCCGCAATATCTGCACCTGCCGCCATGGCCGATACAGGCAAATCTTCACCGAAATAGAAATGTGTGCCGTGAGCCTCGTCTGCAAGCACTTTCATACCATGAGCATGAGCGAGCTTTACTATTGCCTTTAAATCGGACGCAATACCGTAATAGGTCGGATTATTTACAAGAATAGCCACTGCATCGGGATTTTCTTTGATTGCGTTTTCAACCTGACAAAGTTCCATACCGAGCGCAATACCTATTTTTTTATCTACATCGGGATTTACATATGCAGGCACCGCCCCGCAGAGCACAAGAGCATTAATAACGCTTTTGTGCACATTTCTCGGCAAAATAATTTTATCGCCTGCTTTGCATACAGACCAAATCATACTCTGCACTGCGGAAGTTGTACCTCCGACCATAAAAAATGCATGACCTGCGCCGAATGCATCCGCCGCAAGCTGTTCCGCCTCCAAAATTACCGATACGGGGTGACAGAGATTATCAAGCGGCTTCATTGAATTTACATCAAGACCTACGCATTTTTCCCCGAGAAGTTCAACGAGTTCGTGGTTTCCTCTTCCTCTTTTATGACCGGGTACATCAAAGGGCACAACCCTTTGTTTGCGAAATTTTTGCAAAGCCTCATATACGGGGGCTTTCTTTTGTGCGTTTATATCCATTTACATTACCCTTTCGGCTTATCAAAAATAATGCAACAAAAAACAGGCGGCACAATGCACCACCTGTTTGATTAACGGATATATGATTTATTTTCTGTAGCTTATGCTGACAGTTAATAGAAGAATTCCGTTTTCAGAGCTAATGTAGCAAATATACCGTTCTGCTCTTATTGACCGTTTCACAAGTGATGTGCTGTTGCACTGATGATAAGTAATCGACTTATAAAATTTGAGCTTTTAACTCAATCAATAATGTGGCTTGCGCCACGCTCGGCAGCTGACCCGCCTGTCCGTATGGGCTTAACTTGCATATGCAAGTGGTCATATATTTGCATGAAAACAGAAATCTTTTTCACGCTAAATTAAGTAAGATATACTCTTACAACAAATTTATAATAAACCAAAACTAATATTTTGTCAAGAAATTTATAGGGTTTTACATAAATTTTATCTTAGACTTCCTGTATAATTCTTTTGAGCAAATATGTTCGGTTAAACGGGAAAGAAAAATAATAACCGTCCGCAAAATCTCTTGTAGCCGCAATCATTTCTTTTGCAAGTTCAACACCTACATTTTCGCCTTCTTCACGGCCGGCGTTTTCGGGATAACGCTCAATAACTTCATCCGTAACATTAACTCCCGAAATTTCGTTTTTCATAAAAAGAGCATTTTTTCGGCTGACCAACGGCATAATTCCGCACAAAATTCTTGCACCCGTTTCTTCTTTTACTCTGCGCAAACGCTCGGCATCTTCTGCTGTAAATACAGGTTGAGTAAGGAAAAATTCTGCGCCTGCCTCCATTTTCTTTTGCACACGCTTAATTTCCGATTCTATTCTTCGTCTGCTCTGATTTATAGCGCCGCCGTAAGTGAGCGGACTGTCTTTCAATGCCTCGCTGTTCATTTCGTCTGCAATGCGCATAAGACCCACGGAGTCGAAATTAAACACAGACTTTACTACTTGTCTTGCCATAACAGGAATCGGATCGCCTGTTATGATAAGGAAATTATTAATGCCGTTTATACTTGCGCCAAGAAAAGTTGAGCGCATGGCAATGGCGTTTTTATCTCGGCAACAGATATGCGGCATTACATCAAAGCCTGTTTCATTTTTAACCTTTTGAGCCATAAGAACAGAGTCAATTCTTGTTCTGCCCGAAGGAGAATCGGGAAATGTAAGTACATCTACTCCAAGACCTTTGAGCATATGTGCTGCCTCAAGCAGTTTTTTATCATCTGCGCCGAAAGGCGGAGCAAGTTCTACCGCAATAAGTTTTTTATCTTTAATTGTACCGTCGGCATTTCTGAAAAAGCTCTTTTTTATAACAGGCTTTTCGTTTTCGTTGTTTGCGGAAGTTTCATCCGATTTTACGGTAGGTGTAAGGTCAACGGTTTTTGCAACTTCTCTTATGTAATCAGGTGTTGTACCACAGCAACCGCCTATAATATCCGCTCCGAGCAAAGCCATATCATTTACCTTAGACGCAAAATATATCGGATTATCAGCATATTTTACACGGTTGCGCACAAGTAAAGGATAACCGGCATTTGGCATAGCCGTGACAAAACAATTGTTGTTAAGATTAATTCTTGACAATATCTGCTGCATATGGGCAGGGCCTACACCGCAGTTAAGACCTACGGCGTCAACGCATTTTGAAAATGCAGTTTCGCTAACAAGCCTTTCCGCACTTTCGCCCGCCTCACTGTAACCGTACTGATTCACGCAGAACTGCACAATTATAAACGGATTGCACTCATCTTTGATTCTCTTTATTGCAGGCATAATATGTTCGGACTGTGTAAAGGTTTCAAAACATAAAATATCTGCGCCCTCATCTATAAAAGTTTTCGCAATCTGATAGTATTCTTCTTCCACAGCCTCAAAATCAGGCTGAAAAACTGCGGGAACAGGACCGATATTGCCTGCGATAAATATTTCTTTTCCGCTCTGCTCAACCGCTCCTTTTGCAATTTTGTAAGCCGCTTTTATATTTTCCTTAACCTGTTCGATTGAGCAGTCAAGAGAGTATGTATTGCTCGCAAAAGTGTTGGTTCTGATAAGTTTTGCACCGCTGTTTATATACTCGGTATGAATTTCCGATATTCTCTGCGAAGCGGTAATATTTGCATATTCGGGAATATCGACCGTTTTATATTTTTGGGAATAGTATGTGCCGAAAGAGCCGTCTGCAATCAGCTTGCTCTTTTTAAGGTATTCTCTGATATTCATAATTTCTCCTATATTTTTATTATGCCTGCTTTGCGCAAGCCTTGCAATTCGGGTTTTGTTTTGGGAGTTTTATTTTGCGGAAAGACGCATTTAAAGCATTGTAAATAAGCATATAGCCGCATAAAAGTTCACCCTTTGAGAGTAAAAACTTTATTGCCTCCATTGCCTGCAAACTGCCTGTTACTCCGCAAGCCGCACTTATAACTCCTACCTCCTTTGGAAGAGGTACATCGCCCGCTTTCGGTTCTTCTTCAAAAACACATCGGTAGCACGGGGATTTGTGCGGAATATATGTCATAAGCTGACCTTCAAAACCGACAACGCCTGCATGACAAAACGGCTTTTCTGCCTTTACACAGTAATCGTTTATCAAAAACTTACTGCCGAAATTATCGGTGCAATCAAGCACAAAATCATAATCAGAGATAAGCTCGGCTATATTTTCACTGTTCACATATGTTTTGTAGGTTTTGACATTAACATCGGGATTCAACTTATTTATTTTTTCCTTAGCCGATTCAACTTTTGCTTTGCCTATATCGGCACAGTTATGTATAACCTGTCTTTGCAGATTAGACACATCAACTTCGTCGGCGTCTGCAATGCCAATTGTGCCTACTCCTGCGCTTGCAAGATACATAAGCGCAGGTGAGCCAAGACCGCCCGCACCGATTACAAGTACGCTTGAAGAAAGCAACTTTTTCTGTCCGCTCTCTCCTATCTCTTTCATTACAAGCTGTCTTGAATAGCGTTTGTTTTGTTCGTAGGTTAAATTCATAAAAACTCCTAAAATAAAAATCAGGGCAGAAAAACTCTGCCCTAATATTTTAATACTATTTGATTGCAATTGTCAACTTAAATCAGATAAAATCTTTAATATCCTCGCAAATCTGCTCTTTGGTGAGATGATTTTCGGCAAGAACTTCATTATAGTCATATCTGTCGAGAAACTCTTTCTTTAAGCCGTAGTTAAGCACCTTAACATTGGTTTTACCGTAAAATCTTGCGATTTTTTCGCCGAAACCGCCGTTAAGAATACCGTCCTCAAGTGTAATTACCACATCGTGGTCTTTTTCAAGCTCAGAAAGCAGCTCATCATCTGCACCTGTAATGTAAACAGGATTTACAACGGTAGCGTCAATACCGTACTGCTTTTTAATTTCATCTGCTACGCTTTCGCCAAGCTGATAGAATGTGCCGAGTCCGAGAATTGCAACCTTACTTCCCTTTTTGGCAACACTGTACTTATTGAGTTTATCAAAATCAGCAGGCTTGTAATCGGGATTTGAAATAACACCGTTGCCCGGTACTCTGATAGCAACAGGGTGCTTTCTCTGCGACATACTCCACTCTACCATTGCAAGATATTCTTCCTTGCAAGTAGGTGCAAGATATACAAGGTTCGGAATATTTGAAAGCATTGCAATATCGTAGATACCGAGGTGAGTTACATCGTTCATACCGAATACTGTCGCAGCAAAAACAATAATTGTAACAGGGTTTGAATTGATACATAAATCCTGAGAAATCTGGTCGTATGTTCTCTGAATAAATGAGCTGTAAACACCGTAAACAGGCTTAGCACCGTTCTTTGCCATACCTGATGCGAGAGCAACAGCGTGTTCCTCGGCGATGCCTACATCAATAAACTGCTTGCCTGCAATGTCACGCTTGTCCTTTGTAAAGCCTGCAACTGTAGGTGTACCCGAAGTAATAACAGCAACGCTTTTATCGTTCTTCATCTTATCAAGAAGATAATTCACCGTAATATCGTCATAGCTTTCGCCGTCAAATTCAAATTTAGATCTGCCTGTTTCAATGTCAAACGGCATACACCAGTGCCAATTCTCTTTGTCCTTTTCGGCAGGAGCATAACCCTTGCCCTTTTGCGTGCAAATATGAACGACTACAGGGTGGTCAATGTCTTTTACGCTTTCAAAAGCTGAAATAAGCTGTTCAATATCGTTGCCGTCCTTGACAAATACATAGTCAAGTCCCATTGCCTTAAAGAGGTTACATTCGGCTTTACCGTCCGTATCTCTTAAAAGTTTGAGATTTTTATAAATTCCGCCGTGATTTTCGGCGATAGACATATCGTTATCGTTTACAACAATAATAAAGTTGCCGTCAAACTCACCTGCATAGTCAAGACCCTCAAGAGCCTCTCCTCCGCTTAACGAACCGTCGCCGATTACGGCGATTACATTTTCCTTGCCGCCGTTTAAATCTCTTGCCTTTGCAAGACCCGACGCAAGGCTGACAGATGTTGAGGTGTGACCGATATTAAAAAAATCGTGCTCGCTTTCGTCAGGATTTGCATAGCCTGAAACATCGTCATACTTATCTTCAAAAATGAATGCGTCTTTTCTGCCTGTAAGAATTTTGTGGCAGTAACTCTGATGCGATACATCAAAGACAAACTTGTCAACAGGTGAATTAAATACATAGTGCAATGCAATGATCGCTTCCGCCATACCGAGGTTAGGGCCGAAGTGTCCGCCGTGGATACTTAGCTTTTTAATGAGGACTGTACGCATTTCCTGTGCAAGCTGTTTCATTTCTTCCGTATTGAGTGCTTTTACATCTTGAGGTGAATTAATTTTTTCAATATACATAATAACATCTCCTGTAAATTTTATAAAGATATTATAACTGTTAAAGCTGGCTTTAAGTCAATAGTTTTTTTAAATTTTTTGCAAAAAATTTGCAGATGCCGTTTAAATCGACATCTGCAAATAAAATTATGAAATTGAAATTACTTTGTATCCCTGGTCTTCGACAGTTTTCTTGAGTACATCGTTTGAAACTTCTGCGGTAAGTGTTACAACAGCTGTGCCTTTTTCGTGGCTTACTTCTGCCTGACTTACCTGTGCAAGTCCCTCAAGACTTTGTTTTACTCTGTCCTCGCAGTGTGAACACATCATACCGTCAATTTTCATTGTCTTTGTCATAGCATTATCATCCTTTTTTGATTTATATTTTATTTTTCTGTCTTTCTTTGGATTTGTAATGTCAAAGAAATTCAGCCTTAGAGCATTGGTTACAACGCAGAAACTCGACAGGCTCATTGCCGCTGCACCGAACATCGGATTAAGCTGCCAGCCGAGCAACGGAATCCAAACGCCTGCCGCAAGCGGAATACCGATAACATTATAGATAAATGCCCAGAAAAGATTTTCGTGGATATTTCTCAGAGTTTTTCTGCTAAGTCTTACAGCGACAGGCACATCTGTCAGCTTGCTTTTCATTAGAACAACATCGGCTGCGTCTATTGCAATGTCTGTGCCCGAGCCGATAGCCATACCTATATCCGCTCTTGTGAGTGCGGGTGCGTCATTTATTCCGTCACCAACCATAAGAACCTTGCCCTGCTTTCTAAGTTCGGCAACTACCTTTTCTTTGCCGTCAGGCAGTACGCCTGCTATAACCTCGTCAACACCTGCAAGTTTTCCTACAGCCTTAGCTGTTCTCTCGTTGTCGCCCGTGAGCATTACAACCTTAATGCCCATATTCTGCAATTCTTTAACTGCCTGCGGACTTTCGTCTTTGATAACATCGGCAACGGCAATTATACCTAACAGCTTATCGCCTTTCATAAAGAACAGAGGTGTTTTTCCTTCCTCAGAAAGACTGTCTGCTCTGCTTGAAATATCATTTGAAATATTTATAAGTGAAGAAATATACTTTTTACTGCCGCCGATAATCTTTTTACCGTTGTATTCGGCAGACAATCCGTTACCCGATTCAACCTTAAAATCTGTAACTTCATACGGATTTAAAGAAAGTTCCTCCGCTTTTACGATTATCGCTTTTGCAAGCGGATGTTCGCTTTTGGCTTCGATTGAATATGCATATTTTAAAAGTTCATTTTCTGTGATTTCAAGCGGAATAATATCTGTAACCTTTGGTTCGCCCTTAGTGATTGTACCCGTCTTGTCAAGTACGGCAACTTGAGTTTTGCCTGCCTCTTCAAGGGATGCTGCGGTTTTAAAGAGAATACCTTTTCTTGCACCCATTCCGTTGCCGACCATAATAGCAACAGGTGTGGCAAGTCCGAGTGCGCACGGGCAACTGATTACAAGAACCGATATACCTCTTGCAAGCGCATAACCTACAGTCTGACCGCACAAAAGCCAAACCGCAATGGTAATAAGGGCTATCACGATTACTGCAGGAACGAATACACCCGATACCTTATCGGCAATTTTAGCTACGGGAGCTTTGGTTGCCGCAGCGTCGCTTACCATTTTAATAATTTGAGAAAGCGCAGTGTCTTCTCCTACAGCCGTTGCACTGCATTTAATAAAGCCTGATTTATTGATAGTACCTGCCGAAACAGTGTCACCGACAACTTTATCGACAGGAATACTCTCTCCTGTAAGAGCCGACTCGTCAACAGCTGTACTGCCGTCTGTGATTTCAGCGTCAACGGGAATACTCTCGCCCGGACGAACTACAAAAACATCGCCTTTTTTTACCTTGTCAACGGTAACCTCGGTTTCTTTGCCGTCAATAAGCAATGTAGCCTTCTTAGGTGCAAGATTTAAAAGCGCCTTGAGCGCATTTGTTGTTTTGCCCTTAGAGTGAGCCTCAAGCATTTTGCCCACCGTAATCAGCGTAAGAATCATTGCCGCCGATTCAAAATAGAACTCGTGCATATAACTCATAACAAGTTCAGCATTGCCTTTTACCTGTGCATCGGTCATTGCAAAAAGTGCATATACACTGTACACAAACGATGCACCCGAGCCGAGGGCAACAAGCGTATCCATATTCGGTGAACGGTGAATCAGGCCTTTAAATCCGCTTATAAAAAATTTCTGGTTTATAACCATTATTATAACGCAGAGCAAAAGCTGCGCAAGTCCCATTGCGATATGATTGTCCGCAAAAAACGCAGGCAACGGCCAACCCCACATCATATGCCCCATTGAAATATACATCAATACGACAAGAAAGCCGACAGATGCAATAAGTCTGTGCATAAGAACAGGAGTGTCTTTATCTTTCAATTGATCGGTTTCGGCAGACTGTTTTTTCTCTGCGCCTGCAACACTTGCACCGTAGCCTGCTTTTTCAACCGCCGCAATTATGCTTTCGTCACTTGCACTGCCCTCTACACCCATAGAATTAGTCAGCAAGCTGACGGAAACGGATTTTACTCCGTTTACCTTTGAAACCGCTTTTTCAACACGGGAACTGCAAGCAGCACAACTCATTCCCGTAACATTAAATTTTTTCATCAAAAGCACCTACCTCATAAGCTTTTGCAAGGTTGCGACAAGGTCGTCAATTGTTTCGTCTTTACCGTTGCGAATATCCTCCGCCACACAGGTTTTGATATGATTTGCAAGCAGCTCTTTATTAAATGAATTGAGCGCCGCATTAACGGCAGAAACCTGAACCATAATATCGGTGCAATAGGCATTTTTCTCAAGCATACCTTTAATACCCCTTATCTGCCCCTCTATGCGGTTAAGACGATTGATGAGAGCCTTGTACTCTTTCTCGCTTCTTTGCTTTGTTTTATTACTGTGACAATTTTCACATGCCATAAAATCAGTCCTTTATACTTTCATACCCCATAAGGGTATATTTATTATATACCCCCGTATGGTATATTGTCAATACTAAGATATTGATTCCAAAAATTTTATAGATATACTTATAACCAAAAGCATTATATTCACCTTAAAACCTGTCACATACTTTTTCGTACGAAATTCGTGCAAAATGAAATTTAAAATTCTCTTGATTTTTAAAAATAAATCTGTTATAATAATCTCATTGCGGATTAAGCGATTAGCTCCGCCTCGGTTTGCTATGCCGTGTAAAAATTAAGAGTACCTATGCGGGTGTGGTGGAATTGGCAGACACGCAAGATTTAGGTTCTTGTGCTTACCGGTGTGCAGGTTCAAGTCCTGTCACCCGCACCAAACAACAAAGGGTATCAATACAAAACAGTATTGATACCCTTTGTTCTTATATTCAGCAAATGAACATCTTGTCTTTAATTATGTATAGTTTTGCAATTAATAACAAAACAGTCAGTCAAAGCAAAAACTTTAACTGACTGTTTGTGTTAAAACTACTTAAAAAGATAGAATACAAAATATGATAAAATAAATACAGCTAATGCAATTATTTTTTTATTTCTATCATTTCTAAACATTGCTATTTGTTCGTTCCCATTTAAGAAATTTACCTTTTTAAGTTTGCATATTCTTTTTACTGATTGTAGTATAGAGCCAACACCTAAATAAATTCCCAAAACATAAGCTAAATTTTTAAAAAAAATAATTATATTTATGCCTTGAAATAAACCTCGAGGAATATTTGAATCTCGAAAAAACTCATTATAGTACATGAAATATTCAGTAATCAGGACAAATACAAACAAGCCAATAAAAATAATAATTAATTTATTTTTATTAATATATTTACTTTTCTCCAAATCTTCCTCTGTTCGATTTTTAACAATATATGCTGATTGAATTACTGCAATAACAGCCAAAGTGCACATACCTAACAGCTGCACAGATAAATCCAAAGTCAGTTGATGAGGTGTTCTGTAAAACCATTCTAATTCAAATAAACTAACACAGCAATAAAAAATAAAGCAACTACAAACAAAAAGGCCATTTGAAAATATAAATATTGATGTTTTTCCTTTAATTATTTCTTTACATTCCAAAATGGTAAATACAACAGAAATAATTATAAATGCTATTAAAGCGAAAAAATCTATAACTCTGCCACTGCTTATATAACGATAAAGAGGAATATTAAAAAAGCCGTAGCTTAATGGGAATACCAATAATTTATGCTGTAAAATACATATTACTATGTTAATAATCGAACATAATAATATGATACCATGAACAGATAACATAGAAATTTGAATAATTTGTTTTTTAGTCATAATACAATTTTGAATCCTCATAATAGATTTACCTCAAAAGCTAACTGTTTGGGTTAATTACTTAAATATTATAAAAATATTTTAGTGCATTCAACTCAATTTACGTTTTTACAATTAAGCCAAGTCGTTGTCACACTATTGTAAAGTATGACAACGACTGATTTTTAAACTACGCTTTAGTCATCTGAATTACTTAAATCGGCATATGTAATAAACCACCAATGTTTAACTCTGGGTTTAGCCAAAGTTGCCTTAGAATAAGGAGCTTCTACAGTAATATCTTTAATAGGCTTTGCTTTATCCATATAATAATAGCAAACTGATTTTTTCTTTTCGTTAATTAATATTTTATCAACCGTTGTCGCATAAGTAAGTTCGTTATCATTTAATGTTGCCGTATGATTATCAGGAGTTGGTTGATCACGTACTACAACATCATAAAATGAAACATTCGCACTTTCGTTATACAATGCAATTACATCAAACCGTGCGTGTTTATATTGTACTTCATGATACTTATCGCCTGATTGCAAACTGATAACATAGCTGTATCTGTCACCGATTTTCGTTATCGAATATATTGTATCTTCGCTTTCAGTGCGTTCAACATAGAATATTGCATTATCACATTCAAATCGTTCATATTTTGAAACATCTTTACATATATAAGCGAATGCAGATTTTTCACTCGAAAAAGTTACAAAATACTTTTCAAACGGATAACTAAAAACTTGAAACAACAGAAAAAATAACAACATAATAAGTATCCAATAAAAATAATATTGCTTTTTTATCTCTATCGGTTTTTTAGCAGTACGAATATAATCAGCGTTAGTATTAGTTTTACTGTTTGCAAATTTCTTTTTTAATTTAATCAGTATGTATATTGTCGGTAAAGTAAGCAATAAATTGCATAAAACAAATCGTATAATATAAAACATTAAAATTCCCCGCACGTTGTGATTGTTCGCAATTGATGTAGGATTAAATATTATAAAACCGCATAATGTTCAGCAAAAAAGACAACAGACAAACCGACAATAAACATTCCCGGGAATACAATATTTATCCATATTTTAAGTATACAACTTAAAACAGATAAATTTTTATTATTTTTCAAACACAAAATAATATTGTTGATCGACAGTGACAATAGTCCGCCCATCCAAGTACCGCTTATCGCTAAATGCACACCGGGATTCATAAGTCCATAAATTATCTGAGGTGCTCCTACAATCATTGTAATAAACAGCATTATTATACAATCTTTAGGTTTATTATTAATCAAATAATTTTTGTAAATATACAAATAATATACTATACAAATAATTGATGAAAAAATATAAACGCAAGTATTTACTGTATAGTAATTGGGCTTTAGAATACCAATTATATTAAAAGTAGTTAAAACGCCAAATAATAATAAATTGATTAACGCATAAAAAGAAAAATTTAACAATAATTTATTTTTCATATTACCACCATATTTCTTTAAATTTATCAAAAAGCAATCCATAATTATAATCAATGCCTACACTTCCTCCTACACCACAATAAAGTCCATCTGACACTCCAATTTTTCTAGAAAAACCAACATCAGCTGTTGTTTCTTGAGAAATAAAAGAATAAAATGAAGACATTCCAAAATTTGGACCTATATCCCATATAGAAGCACCAAAACTATTTCCAGCACAAACACCAATATCAAATCCATCATATAATGAAAAGCTTATTGCTAATGCAGCTTTGCTGTAAGCATCAAATCCAATTATACTCATTATATTTGTTTCAGCTCCTATACCAAAACCAATATCAACGTTAAATTCGACACATGCAATAACCGTAAAAATAGTTCTAATCACTTTAGATTCAGTGGAATTGTTATCAACAGTAAGGTGGGGCTTTTGAATAGGATTTCCCCAAAAGTCAATTCCTTCTAAATCTGTTCCCATTATTTCGTTATACCAATCAATTCTACTATTAACAAAATCTCGTCTATCTTCTCGGCACTGGAAACAGGTAGGATCTCCGCATGTAACTGATGATGAATGTTCACCTGTCGGGTCAGAATACATAATCGGATTATTTCTGCAATAAGCATTCATATTAGTATCGAGAATACTGTCGCCTGACTGGAAATAGCCGTCTGCGTTTATGAATCTGTGAACAACCGGGTCGTAGTAGCGGCTCATAAGATAATATAAGCCTGATTCAGAGTCATAGTAATAACTGCGATAGCGGAATGGGTTTAAGTTTGCTATATGGTTTTTGTCGGTAATAGATTTATTATTGGCATCTGTTACTGTGAGCACATTGCCCCAATCATCATATTCGTACTTAGCTACAACATTACCGCCAGCATCATAGATTGAAGTAATATCACCTCTCCAATTATGCGCATAGTAATATGTTACTGCGTCGGTTGAAGAATTCGCCTTGTAGCTTACTGCATAAAGCTGACCGTTTGCGTCATAACAATAGTCGAATACTTTTTCTCCCCTTGTTTCGTGCATAAGGTGACCGTTGAGGTATTCATATGTGTATTCAACTCCATTTACGGTTTTACTTGTTATTACGCCGTTGCTGTCATACTTATAGCTGATACTGTCATTGCCGCTTTGTAGGGTTGTAAGCTTTCTGCCGTTGAGCCAAGTCATTTCCATACCGTCACGATATGAAAGCGGATTGCCTATTTCATCATAGGTTATTGTTTCTCCGTTGTAGCGTGTAAGCTTGTCGCCCCAGTTAAAAATATTATGTATCCTTTCAAAAAACACTTCACATTAATTTAAAGGAAATATTCTTAAATCTTTAAGACAATTTTTTGTTTTAGCGAAAACAATTAATTTTTCTATGCTCTAATTTCACATTTATTGCAATAAGCTTTTTGTAATATATTTTCTGTTGTATTAAAATTAGATCTAATAAAAATTAACATCACCAAATTACCAAAACAAAACATTAATATAGGAAGTAATATGGTTGAAGGATTATACAATAAAAAAATAATAAAAAACAATATACACAAGCAACTATATATTATCTGAAAAAACAATGTTACTGGTGATGGTTTTAGTTTTGCATAAACGATAGTTCCTTCATTATTACTTTTAAAACAGCCCACAACTTTTGTTCTTATCGGTTCTCTTGGACCAGATAGATTAAGTGTAATATCAAAACTATCATCTGATATTCTGCCAATAAAGTCGCATTTGTACTTACTTGCTTTGCTATAAGGAAAAGTCAGTTGTTTCAATTTTTCTTTGGAATTATCTAAAGAAAGATTTGTATTAATTGTTATACTCTTATCATAAATCATAGCATTATACTCCTTAATAATATGACGGAGAACTACAAAAACCCGGACCTTTTCCTATTGGTCTTCCACAAGCACGACAATACTTCTGAGAGTTTTTATTATGTATCTTATTATTGTTTGTATTATTTTTATTCATATTCTTTTTTATATTCTTGTTAGTCGTTTTGGGAGTATTCGAGGTACTTGTATATATTGTATTAGTTGTCGGTGTATATGTATGGAAATCAGCACCTAAGCCGCCACCTGGATTTATAACAATACCCGCAAAACCATATTCACTAAAAACTAAATCAACACCTAAAAAACCGCCAAAACCAGCAGAACCACCAAAATAGAAATAGCGTCTCTCAGATAATTCATCAACACTATTTGCATCCCAATAAAAGCCAATCGGCATTGATGCACTCAAATCAGCAACACCAAAATATGGATTTTCTTTTAAATTGGTTCCGGCGTATGAAAATTGCAAAGCAGTATCTCCATTTCCGTCGAAAGCTGCACAAATAGATGCATTCACTCCCCAAAAAAGTGTACAATCTCCAGAAAAGCCAACTGTAGTAACAAAACAACCACCTGTGTCAATATAGATTCCCGGGTTATTCTGACAATACGCATTCATATTAGTATCAAGAATGTTATCGCCTGACTGGAAATAGCCGTCTGCATTCACAAATCTGTGGGTAACAGGGTCGTAGTAACGGCTCATAAGGTAGTATAAGCCTGATTCAGAGTCATAGTAATAACTGCGATAGCGGAATGGATTGAGGTTAGCAATATGGTTAGGGTCTGTAATTTCTTGATTGCTCGCATTTGATACTGTGAGCACATTACCCCAGACATCGTATTCATACTTAGCTACAACATTACCGTTACCGTCATAGATTGAAGTAATATCACCTCTCCAGTTGTGAGCGAAGTAATATGTTACTGCATTGGTTGATGAATTTGCCTTGTAGCTTACTGCGTAGAGCTGACCGTTTGCGTCGTAGCAGTAATCAAAGGTTTTTGTACCTCTTGTTTCGTGCATAAGCTGACCGCCGAGATACTCATATGTATATTCAACTCCGTTTACAGTTTTGCTTTATCATCTATTATAATACATTCTTTTAAAATGTTCTCAATATTGTATATTGCATCACTAAAATTCATTTTTGCAAAAAAGAAAAATAATGCATTAACAAGCAAGAAAAATGTAAAAGGCAATATAAAAATAAGCGGAATTAAATTAGAATTTTCTAACGAAGAAGAGTATATTATTGCACCAAAAAAAACACAAAGAACAAAAAACATTCCAATAAAAATATAGTCAGAAGACGGTAGTTTCATGTTAATTGACAATACAGTTTTATTACTTTTGCTTGAAAATTTTCCGATAATTAAAGGGTTAAATAAAGATCTTCTGCTACTTGCCGGGACAGATTTTATTTCAAAATTTTCTTCAAAAATTTTTCCGTAAAAAGTATAGTCTTTATAATGCTTATAATAATTAAACACTCCCTGAAATGTCGAATTTCTTAATTTTCCAATTAGACATTCTTTAGTTGTTTTTAATTCATAATCATAATTTTTGTTATATAATTTAATCATAGAGCCTCCATTTTAAATTCAATAATAAACAGGAGATTTACAAATTGTATCCGGTCGTCCACAAGCTCTACAGCACCTTACTTTTGCTGTATTTGTTTTTTTATTATTGGAAGTATTAGAATAACTCTTAGAAGTATTAGAACTATAACTCGACCAAAGTGTTTTTGTCGTTGATGTATATATATGAGCATCTAGTCCGGCTCCAGCTGCGCCAGAAATAGAAAAACCGTCAATTTCATTAGAATGTATTACATCATATTCGTCTAATGAAATTAAGTCTATACCAGCTGAAAAACCTTCGCCTAATGAAGCTCCTACATTAAGAGTTTGATTTTTCTCTAAATCTTCAACTGTATCAGCATCCCAAATGAAATTTAGTGAAGCACCTGCACTTGCACTAATTGCACCTAAATAAGTATTTTCGCTGTAATCGATATAAGTACACTGTATTGCCGTTCCACCATTACTATCAAAGACAAAGTTAAGAGAACCATATCCACCCAAAAAAAATGAAGCACTTCCAAATAATGAAAAAGAAAAAACAGAATTTCCTGAATAATCAGCACAATTAATCGGATTATTCCTGCAATATGCATTCATATTAGTATCGAGAATACCATTGCCTGACTGGAAATAGCCGTCTGCGTTCAAAAATCTGTGAGTAACAGGGTCGTAGTAACGGCTCATAAGGTAATAAAAGCCTGATTCAGAGTCATAGTAATAACTGCGATAGCGGAATGGGTTGAGGTTTGCAATGTGATTCGGGTCTGTAATTTCACTGTTATTTGAATTTGTTACTGTAAGTACATTACCCCAGACATCGTATTCATACTTTGCTACCATATTACCGTCGCCGTCATAGATTGAAGTAATGTCACCTCTCCAATTATGCGCATAATAATAGGTTACTGCATCAGTTGAAGAATTTGCCTTGTAGCTTACTGCATAAAGCTGACCGTTTGTGTCATAACAATAGTCGAATACTTTTTCTCCCCTTGTTTCGTGCATAAGGTGACCGTTGAGGTATTCATATGTGTATTCAACTCCATTTACGGTTTTACTTGTTATTACGCCGTTGCTGTCATACTTATAGCTGATACTGTCATTGCCGCTTTGTAGGGTTGTAAGCTTTCTGCCGTTGAGCCAAGTCATTTCCATACTGTCACGATATGAAAGCGGATTGCCTATTTCATCATAGGTTATAGTTTCTCCGTTGTAGCTTGTAAGTTTGTCGCCCCAGTTTGAGTCATCATATCCGTATGTATTTACTCTTGAATCATATAGTTGTCCATGAGCACCAATCCTGCTGACAGTTTCTGTAAGAATATTTCCGGCTTCATCATAATCGTATCGGTATTGTTTTTGATTAATATAATCACAGGAAGTTATAAGTTGATTAAATTCGTCATATTCATACAAATATAATCTTTGCCAGTCATTGTTTACCTTTTTATAAATGTCGGTAATATTGCCATTGGTGTCATACTCATATTTATAAGTATCTTTACCAATGGTTTCTTCCTTAATTTTTGTTGTGGTAAAATTTTCTCCACGATTACTGTCATAGTAAGTGTAACTCATATCAAGCGGAGTTTTTAATGCAACAGATGATTTTGTCTGTCTGTTTAGTCCGTCATATGTATATGTTACCTTACTTGAAACATCAGAAGAATATTCGGTAAGCAAATTGTCTTTGCCGTAAGTAAAGCTGTGCACAATTGAACTGTCGCCGTTTTTGCTTGCGAGTTTTGTTACATTGTTATTTAAATCGTAATCATACTCATAAGCCGAAACAAACTTATTTTCTGCGTCGGTTTTTGAAATATCGGTTTTCACCTGTCGCACAAGTCGGCCTGTTGTATCATAATCATAGTCATACTGTCGATTATTTACAAAGTCTTTATGGCGCATAACCGAACCTGTTTTATCGCTTAAAAAGCTGAATGCAAGTTTGCCGTTATAGAAAAGTTCCTTAACATTGCCGTATTTATCGTAATTGTAATTTACGGTCTGACCGTTTCCGTAGGTTACTTTTTGAAGTATGTTGTTATTTGTGCCGTAATCAAAAGCAGTAAGCACCTGTGAACCTACTTTGTTTTCGGTTGTATTGTAGAACTTGTCATAGTCGATGATGTAATCGGTATTTGAATGGTTGATTTTTGTTAGAAGTTTTCCAGACTCATCATAGGTGTAGTTATTCTGTGCCGTAACATCAGTGTAGGAATCGGTCTGCGATACGCTGAGCAGATTACCGTTGTTTTCGTCATAGGTATAGAAAATCTCTGCACCTGTATCGTTATCCTTTACACTATCAAGATAGCCTGTAGTTGAATTGTAATTATATGTATCACAGTTGCCGTCCTGATCATACAGCTTGAACAAAAATCTACCATTTTCAGTATAGTCCAGATTTGATTTTAGTGCAAGTGTTTTTTCGGAATTATTTGCTTCAAGTGCTGTTGCCTGTCCTTTGGAATTGTAGGTGTAGTTGTATTCAACTCCGTTCTGACTTGTTGCCTTAGTCATATTATGATTATCATCATAGTCATAAGTGTAGCCATAGCCTTTTGCATCAACTGATTTTGTAAGATTTGAATCGGAATACTCCATTTTGGATTTTTGTTCTGCATTAGAAGTTACAGTTACAAGTTCGCCGTCATCGTTATATGTATAACTCGGAACAGAATCTTTAATAAGCTGTGCGTTGTCAAAGTAAGCCGTGTTGTACTGTTTGGTAAATCTAAGGAAAGCCGTAACTTTAACAGGTACTTTATTTGCATCTGTTTCATCACTTAGATTAAATGCAAACGAAGTGTATTGCCATACACCAACGGACTTGTTGAAAGACTGCGGCTTCTTTCCTTTTGCACTTCCGTCGCTGTACTTTACCTCAACATACAAATCAAATCGGGAAGTATCGTTATCCGTTACTGCTACAGAATCACCTCTTGACCATGCACTGAAAATATAGGTATCGTCTTCACTGCCGCTTACAGGCACATCCTGATAAATTTGTTTGTTCTTTGTAACATCACCACGGATTTTAAACGATTTTCTGCCGTCGCATTTTGTATAGGTGGTAGTTGTATCATTTGAGGAATTTAAAGTTAAATTATGATTACCCCAAAATGTTGGCATCAAGTTACTTCCTGTAGTTTCAAAGTTTGAATTTTGAAGAAGATTGTATTTATTGGGAACATCGCCCTCTTCAAGCTGTACACCGTCAAAATACGCTGTTCCTGTAGTACCTCTTACGGCAAGATATACGCAAGAATTTGTTGTATTTTCAGGAACGGTAAAAGTAGTATAAATTCTCTGCCAACCGTTATTTATATTTTTATCTGTTGTGCCTGTTATGTGCTCTGAATTATATTGATTAAATGTACCGTCCGCAAATTCGGTTTTAACTCCGATTAACGCACCGACATCCGTGCCTTTTAAAATATTTGAAGTTTTTACATATGCCGATAATGTATATGTTTTGCCCGGTACAAGCACATTATTGCCTGTTGTTTGCCTTACGCCGCATCTTGAATCTTCACCTGCGGTATTTACTTTAACTTTCAGCGATTTTTGTCCAAAACATTTTTCTTCCGAAACATAGCTTGTTGAATAATCAATACCGCTGCCTTGGCTTATATTGCTCCAATATGTACTGCTTTCCAAGCTGTGGTTTTTAAGTAAATTTTGAACATTGGTTGTTGTCGCATAATTAGTTGTAACTCTGTTAAGATTTTTCAGGTTATTTTTAGATGTATCGGCTTGTCCGTCAGTATACGAATAAACCGCTGCGCCCATTTTTTCGCCGCTTTGCAAACGGTTTTCAACAGATATTGTTCTGCCGAAATTATCAAATTGATATACAGATACGCAGTCGTCACTGTTGCCATAGACACCGTCAAGACCTGCTGAGCGTATATTTGTAAGATTGTACTCATTACGGCTGAATGTGATTTTTTGTCCTGCTGTTCCGTCTGAAGCATATTCGGTAACTGATGTAACTTTCTTGCCTGAGCTTAAGGACGAATAACCAAAAACTACCTTATATCCGTCCGTGTCGGTTACGCTTGTCATTGAACCGTCATTATCGTATTCAAATGTTATTATTCCATTGTCGGGGTTTTGAATTTGAATAAGTCTGTCGTTGTTGTCATATCTGAAAATTCTTGCTTTTCCCGCTGAGTTTGTAACCTTTGTTATACAATGCTCGCTGTTTCTGTTAAATGTAAGTTTATCTCCACAAGCATCTCCTATTGTACTTATTCCTTTTGCAGAATCTAAATTGATTTTTACAGCATTTGAATTTGAATCGACAGTTTTCACAAGAACACCATCGCTATTGAATATCAGCTTATTATTCTTATCATCTTTTATTGTGTACTTTTCAGCTGAATTTGACGAATTAACGGTTAACTCCAGCTTTAGACCGTCTTCATCTTTATATGTTGTTTTACCGTTAGTTGTTTCTTCCAAAAAATAATGGTCGGTTCCATCTTCATCAGTATATACATACGGATAATTATCTATTAAGTAATCTGATGTGCTAAACTTTGATGACGGATAAAGTGTCTGCTGATAATTCAGTTTCCAGCCTTTACCTGCATACGGATAGGAGCTTGTAAAATGTGAATTACTTGTATATCCGTTAAATATATGCTGTAAAGAAACAGAGCCACTGCCGACAGTAGAATTATCAGATGTAATAAAAGTCAAGTTGCCCGAATAGTCATTAATATACGCAGTACCTGCCGTACCGACAGAGAACGAAGAATAAGACCAATAGTTTTCAAGACCTTTATTGTTTCTGTAAGTAATAGCGATTACTGGGCGTGGTATTGAGGAAGACGGATAAGAACCCGAATAGAATGAAGCGCATTGTCCTTCATCACTTTCGTTTGTTGATTTTAATACAACACCGTAGTTTTTGCTACCGTTATACCATTTTTTTACAATATTTGTAATATCCCAATCATGCCATGTTCCGTTATCGGAAGTTAATTTTTCATAATCAAGAGCTGTTCCGCTAAAATCGGCACTATTATTCCAAGTAATTGTTTTTTGTGACCAATCGCTTGTAACAGGATATGCGCCTATATACATATCATCATAAAAAGAATTATGATAAAGATGCATATACAGTTGCGCCGAAACAACAATATCTCCCTTATTGAGCTTAGGCAATTCATTTAACTTTATATAAGTTCTGTACATACCGGAGCCATATGTTCCGACATATACAGTTCCTGTATATCCCGTATCACTGCCATAGCCGTAAGAAGTATTTGGATTTGAATTATCTACATATGCACATGATGTTTTATCCCATTTTTGACTTGTGTTGAAAGTAGGGTCAAGAGTTACAGGAAATACTCTTTCATCGTCCTCAAGCCAACTTTTATCATAAGATAAAGTAACCGTCAATTTATTGTTTTTCTGATTTGTAATTTTCACCGAAACATCAGAACTGCCGTTTCCCGCAGAATCCGTCATATACGGAGCTTCAATTATGTATACTTCTTTACCGTTTTTATCTGTAAGCGATATTTCCCTTTCATTTTTTTGAACTGCATTCAAATTGTTTATTTTATATTGAATTACAAATTCATTATTTACATTTTTACTTTTAATAATAAAATTTTCTTTAACACCCAATGAGTTGACAAGACATTGCAAGTCTATGTTGTCATAAATATTTTCATAGAGCATTTCAGACATAAGATTTTCTTGTGCAAGGAAAGCATCATTACCGGTAAGTTCTTCTGTGTTATCAACTAATTTACCTTTACTGTAATTAGTGCCTTTATAACCCCAACTTACCATGTAATCGTCAAACTCAACTTTAATCATATTGTTTAGTTTGGCTTTATTTGATAAATTGACATTAATATTACTGTTTTGATTTTTATAGTATTTTTCATTACTTTCAGTTCCTGCTTCATATTCGGTAGCGTTTTCGTTTAATTCAGACAATGAATTATTATATTCCACCCATTCGTCATTATTGTCTTTATAATGCACCGGGTACTCATACTGCGCCGCCATCGTAGAGCCGTCACTCATTCTAAAATACTTTGTGTACTCATCTCGTTCAGAAACCAATTCACCGACAATAGTGTTTTCTGTATCATTTTCTTCTGCAGACGAGAATTTTGATAAATTTGCCGCAACTGCCTGTACAGGAAAAGTGAATGCTATTGTTGCCGTTAATGTTACCGATACGGCAGATAATAATTTTTTAAATACACCCATTATAAATCCCTCCAAAATATTATAATAACTTATCGATTTTTAATCAAATCATAATAATCACCTTCTAAAATTTATATAAAATTAACATAGTCTTATTATATCATTTATTTGTCATTTATCAATAATATTTTAATAAAATAGTGAACAAATATCACTATGTTTAATTGTAAGATATTACAATTTACTGTTTATATTTGTTATTATGATTATTGATTATAATAAAAAGATATTGATTTTTTGTATCAATACCTTTGCTTTTATAAAAGAAATATATAATTTTAATTTTTTAATCCCAGATACAATACTTAACAACCTTAGCAGGCACACCGACTGCTACTGCGAAGGATGGGTCATCGTTTGTTACTACAGCGCCTGCGGCTATGATTGCGCCGCCAAGGATTGTTGCGCGCGAACCTATCCATACGCTTTTGCCGATATGTATAGGCTTTGGAATTGTATTTGCTCTGTGTGTAGGATTTTGTTCGTGATTTAAAGTTGCAAAAACTACCTGATGACCGATAAATACATTATCGCCAATATAAATTTCTCCTTGGTCTTGAAAACAGCAGTCTTTGTTTCAGACCGTTTGAACCGAGGTTTGATGCGGATATGCATATAATATGGAAGAAAAATCAGGTTCACTCAAAAGCTACGCAAAAATTTTTATGTAAGTTATCAAACCGACTAAACGAAAACCAACCGTCAGAAATCTAAAAACGACGGTTGGTTTTTGTCTTTTATCGAAATTTGAGAGAATTATGGTTTAGCAAAATACTTTTATAATTATTTTAGGAATACTCCAATAAACCACAATTTGTATATTTTACTCCGCTATTTCTTCTGATTCATCTCGGTAATTTCCAAATTTAAAAACAAAGCTGATTTCGGAACAATTTGTATTAAAACTTACCAAACATTCGGCATCAATATCATTGTCAAACGAATAATCTAAAAACAGTTCGTTAAAGTCAACATTATCGTAAAAATCAGCATTTATATTTTTTGCGTCAAAATACTTTCCGAGCCCTTTAGCAAAACTGTCGCTGATATTGTCGTTTTTATTAAACAACGCTTTTGAATTTACAGAGCTTATATTTAAATTAAATATCATATGCGACTCATCGTCCATAACAAAACTGATCATCCAATCATCGCTTTCCAAATTAACATCCCAAAATATAGCGTAATATGACGGGTCATCATAATATGAAAGAATGTTCGGATTGCAGTTTTTGTATATAATGTCATTTTTATTTACATTGAAAGTCAAACCTACATCTTCACTGATTTTATTTAATTCTTCAAAGAATTCCTGCACAACGGTATCACCGTCCAAAAGTGCGCTTTCTCTGCTAATTGATGTTGTGGTAACTTTAGAAGTATCAGAAGTATCATTAGTAGAATCAATATAAAGTTTAAGTTTTTGAGAAACGGTAAGCGTCTTTTTTGAAATATTTAAGGGTGAAATCTTATTTACTTCTTCATATTTTAAGGCGTTATCCGTCTGAATTTGCGATACGGTAAACTGAGATACAAGACAAGCAAAAATAATAAGACAGGCAAAACAAATTACAATAATATATCTTCGTTTCATTCGTTTTCCCCCTTTATCAAAAATTCCACTCTTGTACCTTCGTTGAGTTTACTTTTAATTGTCAGTTTTCCGCCGTGCATTTCTACTATTTTTGAGCATAAGGCAAGTCCCATTCCGGCACCGCCCTGTTTTCTTGCTCTTGATTTATCAACCATATAAAATTCTTCTGCCACCCTCGGCAAATCTTCTTCACTAATCCCTACACCGTAATCTTTTACAGCAAACATATATCCGTTATATACGGAATTTCCTGTCAATTCAACGGAACTGCCGCTTTGGCTCGCCTTTCTTGCGTTGTCTATAAGGTTAATGAGTACGGTTTTAATTAAATCAAAATCAATATTTATTATGCACTCGTCTACATTAATATAAAGAGTTATACCGCTGTCGTCAAGCAAAAGTTTTACGGAATCTTCTACGCTTTCGGCAAGATATGTTGCGCTGACGGGCTTTAAATCGAGCTTATCAAGTTTTAAAACCATTATTTCCATAAGTTTTTTAGAGAGTGCCTCAAGTCGCTTGCCCTCCTTAAAAATATAATCCGCATAAATAAATTGCTCGTCCGTGCTGAGTTTTTTGGAGCGCAGCATATCGGAGTAACCGATAATTGAAGTCAAAGGAGTTTTCAGTTCGTGTGCAAAATTTCCCGTAAAATCTTCCTGCCGCTTTACTGCGTCTTTTAATTCTTTTATATTGTCCTCAATCTTGTCTGCCATAAAATTGAAGTTTTCCGACAACTTGCTTATCTCGTCATTGCCCTTGATTTCAACTCGCTTAGAAAAATCACCTTGAGCAAATTCCATTTCCGTTGACGAAAGTTTCTTGATTGGGTCGGTAATAAATTTTGAAAAAATAAAAATCATACCACCGATTACCAATGTCATACTCGGCAACAGTATTTGCAAAACCGAGTAAAGCCTGTCTTTTTGTTCAAATACATTTGTAATTTTAGCATAATTTTCTAAAAAAAGTTTCTTGCCGTCAATGGTTGTTTTTACAATCGTAACGGAATAATAATTATCACTGTCGCAATACACAGTAGTCAATTGTGATTCATTTTCAAAGCTCATAACTCTGTCTTCGTCAAGCATTACAACATTATCATTGCCGCCAATCAGCTCATAATTTTCATCACGCAAAGCAAATTGCAAATCGCCGTACGAAGTTGAAACCTTAATGTTTGAAGTTACTTTCTTTAAATCGGAAAGCGAGATATCTCCGTTGTGCGGTTGATTATATACTGCAGTAGCAAGCGCACTTCTCAACGATAAATTTTCGGTTTTTGATTTTTCAAATTCATTGTTAAGGTTGCTGTGAAATTCCGAGTCAATAATTATATGACCGCAAACAGAGAATGAAAGCACAGTTACGGTTACAACGCTTAAAAATATTTTTAAAAATACTGACATCAGTCGCCCTCCAATCGGTAACCGATTTTATAAACCGCAACTATTTTCTTTTCCCAGCCGAGTTTTTTTCGCAGGCGCTGAATATGTAAATCTATGGTTCGGCTGTCGCCTATATATGTTTCGTCCCATACACGCTCAAATATTTTTTCTCTGAACAATGCTATGTTTTTGTTTTGAACAAGCATTAAAAGCAAATCAAATTCTTTTACCGTAAGAGGAATTGCAGTTCCGTTCTTTTTTACGATATGAGAATTAATATCTATTACAACATCGCCCTCTGTAATTATTGATGAATTTTTATTGTATCTTCTAAGTACGGTTTCAACTCTTGCGAGCAATTCTATGATTTCAAAGGGTTTGGTTAAATAATCATCGGCACCGAGTTTTAATCCCATAACTTTGTCATAAGTTTCTGATTTTGCGGAAATAAAAATTACGGGTATTTCAAGCGGTTTTATGTATTCCATAAGTTCATAACCGTTTATTTTCGGCAGCATTATATCAAGCAAAATCAAGTCAAAGCGTTCGTTTTCAATTAAATCTGCCGCCTCCATACCGTCAAATGCGCAAATGCAGCTGTAACCTGCGTCTGTAAGATTTATTCGTATGAGGTCTGAAATACTTTTCTCGTCCTCTACAATTAAAATTCTTATCAAAAAATCCCCTCCGTTCTGTTTGCTTTTATTATACATCAGCATTGTATCTTAATTGTATATAAAAATCAACAGCAGTCATCAAAAAAGATAACTGCCGTAATTATTACTGATATTTATTTTCGTTCTTTTCAGGAGTTGGAGAAATTATTGTTTAGCAAATTGATTTGCCAATCAATTATAAAAGTTTGGTCAACCTTTTCAAAGGTCGTGGGTGTGGGCAATGCCCACAAATACTTTCCGTATATGCAATCTAACGATAGTCAAACAGCTTGCTGTTTGTGCCTTATAAATTGTATATCGAAAGATTTTATGGACGCTGCCCAAACCTGCAATTTTTGAAAAAATTGAGTAAACTTTTTTGTTTTTGGGAGAATAATTTAGCGTTAGTTGAATTTCAATGCCCGACCGACACTCCGCTAAGCCATAATTTAATATTTTTTAAAATTTATTTCTTACCTACAAGCAAGGTTGAACCGCAAAGTTGTAAATATTTTGCCTCTTTTTTTGTCATAAACATACCGTTTGCAGTATCAATCAATTCTACTTTTTCATATCCCATATCAAGCAGTTTTTGCTTGAATTTTTCCATATCACCGTATCTTGCCTTTGACATTAAGTCGTGAATTGCAAATGTGCCGCCTTTCTTAAGCACTCGCAATGTTTCAAGCAACAATTCCTGTTTATCTGCGCCGGTAATATTGTGATAAACATAATTACTTGTAACCGCATCAAAAGTTTCATCGGAAAAATCAAGTTTGCAGGCATCGCCTTTTACAAATTTCACATTGCTTACACCCTCTGCTTTTGCGTTTTTACAGCACAACATATTGCTGAAATTAGAATACTCCTTTCCCCATCGGTCAAGACCGACAATTTCGGCTTTCGGATTTCTTTTTGCGCACGCAATTGTCAACGCACCGCTGCCGCAGCCGACATCAAGGCATTTACCGCCGTTTGGTATATTTATGTAATTTGCGGTTCCCTCAATAATCTGCTTTGAAAGTTGGCGGGTTCCGTCATACGAAAATGCTTTGTAAGCCATAACACTCCATTTTAAGAACATACCTATGCCAATCAAGGCAATCAGCAGCGCAGCGAATATTATCCACCTTAACACTCCGCTAAGTCCTAACCCGATTACACCGAAAATTACAAATAAAACCGCAAAAACAATTGTGCCTGCAATAAGTCCGTTTACCATATATTTCGGTACCCAATTTTTATAATCAGCTTTCATCTGTATTATGTCCTTTCCATATAGTTAGCTTTAACTAACTTTTTTTATTTTTATTATAACATATAATTTATAAAACGCAATACCAAAAGTACAAGCCTATGATTATAAATACAATAATTAAATAGAAAATAAGCTTTATATTTTATAAATATACCATAAATTTAAACTATATAATATATTTTATATGTAAATATTGCAATAATATAAATTAAATGCTATAATATCAAAAGTAATCATAAAGGAGGAGAATATGAAAAAATCATTCAAATGTATATCATTAATGCTTTCTTCATTGCTCATTCTCGGCTGCGGTTCTACTGCGTTTTCTGCCGCCACTGTTGAAGATAACGAATCCGTTAAAGCTATTTACGAAAAGATTGAGGAAGGCAGAACAGTTTTATACGATGAAAACAACAACGAAATTCCTGTTGAAAAACTTAATAACGATACTGAAAATATAAGCAAAAAACTTCCGCAAAAATATGACTTGCGAGATTACGGCAGAGTATCTAAGGTTAAAAATCAGGGTTCCGAGGGATATTGCTGGGCATTTGCATCTGTAGCATCAATGGAATCAAGTATTCTCTCGCAAAATGACCTAAAAAGCAAGCTCGGAGAAAATCCGCAAGACACTATTGACTTATCAGAGGCAGGACAAACCTGGTACATACATTCAGGCATAGTTGACAAGTCATCTCCTTTTTACGGCGATTACATAAACGATTCGTCAAAAGGCAGTAACGGAGGCACTTCCGATACTCTTGCCATCTCGCTTAACTCGGGGTTTGGTACATATCCGCAAAGTCTTTGCCCTTACAATGAGGTGAAGAAAGGCTTTTCAGAAACCCTTAGATATTATTCAGACTACAGACTCAAGGACTACAGTGAAATAAGCAATAACAAAGATACTTTAAAATCAAAGATTGTGTCAAACGGTGCCGTTACCGTTTACTATCCAAGCATTACCGACTGCTATTCTTCCGATTACGCTAACTATTACAGCGATAATACCTGCATCGGAATCGGAGATGCGCATTTAATAGTCGTTGTCGGCTGGGACGATAATTACAGCAAAGATAATTTTACCGGTAAAGTCAAGCCTTCAAATGACGGTGCATGGCTGTGCAAAAACAGTTGGGGCGAGCATTACGGCAATGATGGTTATATTTGGATTTCTTACGATACAACCAATCTTGCTTTTTCTCAATATATAATGCAAGACAACAATGCTTATGACAACGAATATCAGAACTGCTTTGTCACTCAAGGGTACGGTTACAATTATGAAGGTGCAGCAAATGTATTTACTGCCCAATCCGACGAACAGTTAAAACAAATCAGCTTCAAAACCTTGGGTGCTTATGATTATACCGCCTCTGTATATGCACTTAATGCTGATTTTGATAACCCAAAAGACGGCAAACTTCTCACTGCTTTCAGCGGGAAAATTGAGAATAACGGCGTACATTACATAGATGTAAAAGATGAAGTTTACCTTACATCGGGTGAAAAATTTTCGGTTGTAATTGAGTCAAACAACGATTCAAGCTATATGTCTTTTTCGAGTTCTTTACTTACAAATCAGAATTGCAAAGAAAATAATTCCTATATACTTAGCCATAACCAATGGAGTGATGCATATAATCAGCCTGATATTTCAAGGGCATATGCCTCTATAAAAGCTTTTACTTCCGATTTAGATAACAGTGAAGTTACAGAAAATCTAAAAAAGGCCGTTTCAGATGCCGAAAACATAGATAAAAGCAAAATCTCCTCCGAGAAATACGCAAATCTTCTGAATAATCAGATTGAAGCGTCAAAATCCCTTTTAAGCAATCCATCTTGCTCTGTTCAAGATATGAACAATGCTGTTATCCTTTTAAAATACTATGAAGAAAAAGCCGTTGACGCTCCTTATGAAATAAGCAGTATTGACGATTACTTTACGCTTATTGAAATTTGCAATAATTACGGCTATATTCCGGAAAAAATAAATCTTAATACCGACCTTGATTTCGCCGATTATGATAAAGAAGTACCACCGCTATGCAACAGCGACGGTTATTTCAGTTCTGTATTTTACGGAAATAATCATACAATCAAAAACATTAAAATCGGTTCAACAAAAAATGAATTGAACAATATCAGCGGATTCTTCGGTTCTTTGCAAGGTGCAAAAATATATGATTTAACAATAGAAAACGCAAATGTCGCACCTGCAAATGTTAGCGGTGTGCTCAGTGCTTACGCTCAATATGCCGCTATTTTAAATTGCACTGTAAAAAACAGCACTGTAAATTACAACTACTTTTCCGATACTCAATCATCGGGAGCAATATGCGGTGAAGCGTGGTACTCAAGCGTTTCATACTGCAATGTTGAGGGCAATACAATATACGGCAAATACGCAAGTGAATTTGCTTTTTCCGTACAATCAATTTACGGTTACTGCACTCAAAAAAGCAACAAAGTTTATGCAACAAAATCATTGTCTGTATTTGATGAGACAAACTCAAAGATGAGTAACCTCTCCTTTATTCCTGCTCCGGCAAACAGTGATATTTTTATTGAAATGCGGGACAATTATGTACGAGTTTCGTCATTACTGCATAGCGTAACAAGCTGCAGTTCAGATACGGTCAGCGTAGAAAAATCAGGTGATTATTATTACATTGATAAAAGCACTCTCAACGATGACGATTTTGTACTTGTGAACATCGATTATAAAGACAGTAACAATGATTACAATTATACGGTTGACCTAAGTGACAAGTCATTGATTCTTATTTCAATTAATTATACAGTGTCAGAAACTCTTGAAATCCCTTCCACCTATCTTGGACGACAGGTGAAAAATTTATCCTCATCTATATTTGTAACAACAGATACAAGCAATGTTAAAACCCTTATTTTACCCGATAGCCTTACAACTCTCGATAATACAAATATTAAACCGATTTACACTCTTGAAAATCTTGTGATCGGAAACGGAATTACAGAAATCCCCGACAGTTTTGCTAACTATATGAATAATCTTGAAAATGTAAAACTCGGTAACAATGTAACCAAAATCGGCAAAAATGCATTCTGTGGATGTGCAAGACTGAAAGAGATAAAAGTTCCCGACAGTGTAAAATACATAGACGATTATGCATTCATCGGTTGTTCTTTTAATAAAGTATTAATCGGCAAAAATGTTGAATACATAGGTGATGAAGCGTTTGGATATTTCGATTATATTTTATCAAACAAAGGAAATTCAAATATATTGAACCCATATTATGTAATCAACGGTTATTCCTCTACCGCAGCCGAAAAATACGCAAAAGAAAACGGAATTAAGTTTATAGACCTTAATAATCAACCCGCTGATACAGAACAGACTTATACATATATAAACGAGCTTGTTGCAGGGGACATCAATCTTGACAATAAGATTGATGTAAACGATGTTACTCTTTTGCAAAACTATTCAGCCGGCAATGCTGAATTTAACGATTTTCAGTACAAAAATTCAGCTGTTACCCACTACATCACATCAATTACAATTAATAATGTAACCGAAATTCAGCGTTACCTTTCAGGATATATTGATACTCTTGAAATTTACAGCGTAGGTTAATTAAAAAATATATGCACCTGTAAGCCGCATGATTTACAGGTGCATTTTTTACAATTAAGGAATACAATAAATTTCCATAAAACACAAAACAGACCGCTGGCAAACGGTCTGTTCTGTATTGTGTGTTTTATGAAAATGAAGCCCGTTCGTAACAGGCACATTTCAACAATGTTACAGTAACTATATATTGTTACTACTCTAATATTATACCGAAAATCGCCACAAAATCAAGTGTTATTTGCTGTATTTGTAGGAATCGTAAGTCAAAAAGGCAAATTGCACATAATTTGCGAGTAAAGTTTGTTTATTAATTTTCGAGGCTTTTTTAAAGTTTGACCAAAACAAACAAATATTCTTTGATTTATGGCAGAGTTTTTAGATTTTTAAAAACTGTACTTACAAAAGCAAAACAAAAAGCACCGTATAAAAACGGTGCTTAAAATACTGATTATAGATTAGTCAGCTGTGTATGGGAGCAAAGCAAGGTGTCTTGCACGCTTAATTGCAACTGTAATTTCACGCTGATGTCTTGCACAAGTGCCTGTTACACGGCGAGGAAGGATTTTGCCTCTCTCTGACATATAACGGCGAAGACGAGCGATGTCCTTATAATCAATGTGTTCAACCTTATCAACGCAGAAACCGCAAACCTTCTTGCGAGCTTTTCTACCACGGTTAATTGGTCTGTCAGCCATTGTGAGAACTCCTTTCAATGAATTATATTATAATTCAGTTAAATTTAAAATGGTAAATCATCATCAAGCGGCATATCCTGAAAATCTGAATTTGAACCGCTCTGATATGACTCAGCAGGAGCCTGTGCCTGCTGGTATGGAGCCGAGCCGTAAGACTGGTTAGAGCCATAAGACTGTGCGCCATATGATTGATTGTTGCCGTAAGACTGATTATTGTATCCGTTAGCATTACTGTCACGGCGTTCGCCAGTGAAGCTAACATTGTCTGCAACAATCTCTACTACATAACGGTTAGAACCGTCTTTTGCCTGGAACGAACGGCTCTGGAGCTGTCCGTCAACAGCAATCATAGAACCCTTGCTGAAATATCTGCAAACAAATTCAGCAGTCTGACGCCAGCAAACAATATTGAAAAAATCCGCCTTGCGTTCTTCACCGCTCTTTACATATGAACGGTCAACCGCAATACTGAAAGATGTTACGCTGACACCGTTAGGGGTTGTCTTAAGTTCCGGATCGGCAGTTAATCTGCCCATTAAAACCACTCTGTTAAGCATTTTTAAGTTCCTTTCGTGTTCGAGGAATAACCCCTACAAAGGTTCATTCGTAAATTATTCTTCTTCTTTTTTGATGATGATTGAACGCATTACACCGTCTGTAATCTTGTAGATACGGTCGAGCTCTGCAGGGAACTCTGCTGTGCTTTCAAAATCAAAGAGAACATAGTAGCCTTCGCTCTCCTTGTTGATAAGGTAAGCAAGCTTTCTCTTGCCCCATTCGTCAACATTTTTTAAAGTGGCATTGTTTTCGATGAGAGCCTTGAATTTCTCTACTACTTTCTGAACGTTCTCTTCGCCGTTCTTAAGAGAAACTACCATTACTGTCTCGTAATTAGCTGTTACTGCCATTATATTGCACCTCCTTCTGGACATTATGGCGGCTTTCGCCGCAAGGATGTTATACTCTTTATATTGCATAACAAAATTATTATACCATTATTTTTGCTTTTGTCAATATTTGAAATCAAAAAATTCGGAAAAAATCCGCAATTTTTCTTTGATTATTGACATTTTACCTCCTTATGGTAACATATTATTAAAGTACAGGAGGCAATTATGACAAAAGTAAAAATTTGCGGACTTAAAAATCCGACCGATATAAAATGTATTAACACACTCTCCCCCGATTTTGCAGGGTTTGTAATGTTTTTTGAGAAAAGCCATAGGAATATCTCGCCCGAAAAGGCGCAAAAGCTGCTCTCTGCTCTCGACCCAAAAATAAAGAGCGTAGCCGTTACGGTGTCGCCCACGAAAGAACAGCTTGAACAGATACACACCCTCGGCTTTGACTATGTGCAAATTCATGGCAAAATCAGCGAAAAGCTTTTGAGCGAGTGCAAAACCCCCGTTATTCGGGCAATTAATGTGAGCGGAATTGAAAGCATTGGCGATATTGAAAATCTTGACAATGTAAAAGGAATTTTATTTGATTCGGCAGTACCCGGCAGTGGCAAGAGTTTTGACTGGTCTATGCTTGAGAAACTCCCGAAAAACCAAAAAATGCTTTTCCTTGCAGGCGGACTTACTGCCGACAATGTAGCCAAAGCCGTTGCTCAGGTGCGCCCCTTTGCGGTAGATGTCAGCTCAGGCGTTGAGCTTGCCGACAAATCGGGCAAGGATTTTGAGCTTGTCAGAGCATTTATTGAAAATGCGAGAAATTCTAAATAATCACAAATAATCAAACATTATTCAAATCCACTTAAATATAATTACAAACAGGTGACTGAAATGAAAAAACACAATTATAAAATGAACATATCGCAGGCAGAATTTTTTAATATTCTCGGCAATCACACCCTAAAAGATATGCCGCTTTCAAACCTAAACAGAAACACCGCAAGTGATACAACACTTTACGGCTCTGTAAACGCTAAATCCGCAAAACTCTGTCCTCACCATGCCGACAAATACAAGCCTTTTAATCCGATAAATGAAATTACAGCCGAAGAGCGTGGAACTCAGCTTGATGTATGCGTTAAATCTTACACAAACAAAAAAGATATAATATTTTGGATCGGTTTTCTTGTATTGGTTACGGTTTCAACCTGCCTTGTCCTTTTCCTGAGCTATCCCGAAATCTATACAGAACTGCCGTTTATATGGTTTTTGCCCGTATTCGATATAATTGCTGTTTCACTGTTATTCGGCTTTATGATAAAAAGCAACAAAAATGTTTTCTTTAAATGCTTTGAAAAGATTTTCAAGGACTACATAGTGCAATAAAAAGTAGGTTCTAAGGCAAGTGTAAGTTTAAAAAGGAAATAATTAAATAACTTATTTTGCCAAGTACAAATTTTATCAGAAAAATATAAGTCAGAGGTTCCAAGGTCACTGACCTTGGTCGTCTAAGGAAAGGGGATACTTAAGGGAAAGGGACTCGAAATCCCTTTCCCCTTAAGCGTGCTTTCTTTTGGAGCTTTTCTTTTCACGCAAAAGAAAAGCGGAATGGTAGGCATTTTATTATAATGTATAAGTAGTTTACAGGCAACAAACTTATAAAATAATCTTTCTGACTTATTCCTACTTACGCAATTAAAAGGCTCTCGCCATTGTATTCAAGCCGCAAACGGCAAGCTATTTGGCTGTCAGACATTGTATAAAAGAAAACTATTTGCGGGCGTTGCCCACACCCACAACCTTTGAAAAGGTTGACCAAACTTTTAACTTCGGGCAGAAAATTTTTCTTTCTCTTAACTTTGTTGTCCGACCGAAAGTCGGCTAAACCATATTCACCCCAACTTTTGAAAAAGCATCTTATTTTAATTAAAATAAAATCTGATAAATTTTATATTATAGAAATCGCAGGTTGTAAGGTCGTTTGTGTCAAGCTCGTTTATAAGAATATAGTTTGCCGCAACGCCGAGCAAATATCCTGATTTTGTGACAATTGTATTTGAACCCACAAGAAAATCAATGGATACTTTTCTTCCGATTTGAGTGCGTATAAAACCGTTTAGATATTGCACACTTTCGGCTGTTACCTCATACGGATTTTTTATGTCGGTCAAAAGGCTTTCCGTCGACATTGCAGTCTGATTGTTTTGCATATTTTGCATATTCTGTTCGTTTATCATTGCGGGGGTCGGCAATGTTTCTGGATTGTACGGCTGGGTTGAATCTATGTTCTGAATTTCACGAACCGCCAAATCATTTGCAACTTCGTTATTTTGACTTTCGGCAGGGATTGTCTGTGTAAGTTGATTTATCGACTGCCCCGACGCAGGATTTCTTCTATTCGGTGCCTGTTGATCAGGACTGAAACTATGATAATTCGGACTTGTGGGGCTAACCAATGTAGCCAGGTCAAGTATGGATGGAATTTCGTAACCGTATTCCTGAATCGTGTTCGGCATCTGATCGTTGTAACAATTATAATTATTGCGGGATGAGGGATTGGTGTCGAGATTATACAGAGTATTTGGGTTGAGCTGCTGCGCCTTTTTATTTTTGATGTAATTTACCAAAACAAATCACTCCTATGTGTTTTTGTAAGCCTGTGTCGGAGAATAAAAACAATGTTTACCGATACGATTGTAAATCACGCCGATATTGGTAGGAAAATAGTTTGGACAGGTTGAGGAATAAGGATTAAAATAGAATAAAGAATTGCCGACCGAGCTGTCGGTATTGCCTGCAAGTGCCCAATCTGCAATTTCGTAGTGTATATCTTCAGGTACAATATTATACACATTTTGCGAATTGTACTGACCCCCTACGGAAGTCTTTAAGCAGGTAAACTGATTTGGCTGTGTAATGATTGCCCGCACATCTCCGCCGTTGCTTATCCGTGCAAATTCCCCGTAAGGAACAGTTGACCTGTTGATAATCACAGAGGCAACCGCACGCATACCTTCAACCCCTTCTCCTCCGCTTTCGCATTTTAACAACCGAGCAAACAATTCTCTTGTGTCAAAAGCCATAAAATCACCCGCCTTACGAAAAATAATTCGGTATTGCTTATTCATTTCATTTTATGATAAAATAATAATTTAGTTACAGGTATTGACAATTTTTAATTGAGCCGTTATAATAGTTTAGTACGATAATTTAATATGGAGATGTACCCAAGTGGCTGAAGGGTCTGGCTTCGAACACCAGTAGGTCGGTAACTCCGACGCGAGAGTTCAAATCTCTCCATCTCCGCCAAAAGCACTCGAGCAATCGGGTGCTTATTTTTGCGATAAACATTGAAAAATCGGCTTATTTGCTATGTTTTTCAATCACTCAGCCTTTGCTTTTTGAGTGAATTTCGGTATCAAACAATATCAGCTAAAATCAATAAAGTTACACAGTAAATTATGCCATAGAGAGATTTTTGTACTATCCGAACAAGTCAGTTTACTTAAATAATACTCATCCGGTTCATTATTTTCAAGAATAACTGTTAAACCGTCAAAATCATCACTTACAGATTTTATATTTAAACCGTAACTGTTTATACTTTTTTAAATATTCCATTTTTCAATTTTAGTTTCTATAATTATCACCGCATTTGTCTGTTAATATTGTTAATATTATAGTAATAAACTTTATAATTACTTAGCTTAAAAAATATGCCGGACCATAATTTAAGTATCCGTACTAAACAAATGCATTTACTTCTGTTCGCCTGCATTGCGGACAATGGGCATTTTATCAAAATCATAGTATGAGAGTTCGTCTATTCCGTTTAAAAATGCGTGACAGCCGTTTACTATCATAAGATTGGTCTGCTCAATATTATAGCAACACACTATTACTTTTTTGCCTGTCGCATAGGCATATCCGCACTCCCACGCAGTTCCGCTGTCGGAGTACATTCCGCCGTAAAGCAACACAACCGCATCGCAATCGTCAATTCCGCCTTTGTCAATTTTAAAAATTTCCTCTGCCCATTCTGCATTGGTAAGGCTTTCCCTGTTCTCAACATCGTGCTCCATAGGTACAAAAACTTCGTGACCTTTTGCTTTAAGAATTTCAGCCGCACGGTGAATATTTGCAATTTCGTTATCGTTAAAAAACGGCGATGCAAGGTAAATCTTCATATTAAAATCTCCTAAAAAATATTAAAAACATTATCGGTATGGTAATCGCTGCCATTGCCTGCGACACAAGAGCAAGGCTTGCGCCTGTTTGCGGACTTTCTCCGTATGCCGATGAAATTATAACGGTGTTAAGTCCTAACGGCATTGCATTTGCACAGAGTGCGGCAAAAACTATTTCGTTATCCGTATTAAAAAGCCTTAACGCAGTCACAAAAATTGTCGGAAAAACTATCAGCCTAAGCACCGCAACAATATAAGTCTGCTTTACCTTGAGCAGGCTTTTTATTTCATATCCAGCTATTACAAACCCAGTCAAAATCATTGCAACAGGTGCCATACAGGCGGCACAATCGGTAAGAATTGTACTTACAAGCCGCACCCTCGGTATTTGCAAAAGTCCGAGAATTGCGCCGATAAACAGCGACACAAATATCGGATTCAGCAATGACTTCAAAGAAAATCCGCCCTTGTCCGACGGCACAAGCCACGCAATTCCGATTGAGTAAGTAAACATATTCAGCGGCAGAGTAAATATTAAATAATCGAAAAGTTCAATGCTGTCAGCGCCGTATATGCCCTGAACAAGCGCAGTTCCGACAAATCCGAAATTTGATACCGAAAGCGAATATCTGTACACTTTACGCAAATACTCGTCTTTGGTAAGAAATTTTGAGATAATAAAAGCAAGCACAACCGCAGCAATCAAAAGCGCAGTGCTGTAAACAAGGAAAATCCATTTTCGGCTTATATTTTCCACCGTACAATTATTCCAAAATGTATTGATTACGACCGCAGGCATAAATATTCCGTTTTCAAGGCGTGACAAAGTCCTGCCGCTGCCGTCAGATAAAATATTTTTCTTTTTAAGAACGAAGCCGATAAGAATAAAAGAAAAAAGCACGGCTATGTGATTAAGCGTAGATGAAAGTATTTCCATACAATATTTCCTTTATATTATAATACAAATTTCAGCATAAAACAATAACCGCAGGTCGAGCTGACCTGCGGCTGACAATATTATTATTAATTTTTTGTAAAATTGTATTCATTTGTTTTCTTCATCTTTTGAGCATTTATCGTCACACTCTGCCCGTTCTTCCTTTTTTTCGAGGTTCATAACCGCTGAAAGTCCTGCCGAAACCGAAGAAACCAAAAGTCCACAGACTGCGCTTTTCCACATTTCTGCATTTGCAAAATCCGTTCCCGTCAGAAACAACGCAAGATTAGCGAGAATATATCCGAGTGCCGTCTGTAGGAATGTACGCAATGCTCTTTTAAGGCAGTTTTTAGTAAAACACATCTTCATATTACATAATATTCCGATGCCTTAAAAATGTACTTATTTATTATCGGATATTTCGGGCAATCCCGCAATACTTGTAAGCAACGAAAGAATACCCGAAAGCACGCTTGCGGAAGCAACCGCCACCCAATTCACATCACTTAGCACCGCAGACACGCCGATAACCGAAATCGCTGTTTGAGCCACGGTTTTTGCCGCACGGATACCCGCAGCTTTTGCCCATATTTTAAAACCGTTTTTCATAATTTCACCCCCTGTAATACATTTTAATTTAAAAGTTCAATATAAATTTCTGCCCATAAAAGCGATATTAGCTTATTTCTTTTCACTATTTATATGCTCAAGGTCAGCAATTCTATGATTTACAACTCTTATTTCTTCGTCCGTAACGGCTGACATTCGCTCAAGTTTGAAAACACGCTCTTGCAGATGATTATATTTATCCTGCTTATGTTCAAGCTGATCTAACCGATACACAATCAATGATTTGGTCTTTTCGTTTTCGCTTTCCTGTCGCTTACGGTTTGACGCATTTATCAGCAATTGACAAATAATACTTCCGCCCGCAACAATCAGCGCAGTCACAATTTCCGTACTCATATCACACCCCCCTTACCTATGCGTAAAATATTATTAAAAATTGCAGTAATTAGGCTAATTTTATTAAAAAAGAATTAAAAAGGCACAAAAAAGCACCCTGCGGTGAGTCGCCCCAAAAAGTTAGACCAAGAATCTAACGATTTTGGGGCGGTTCACCGAGCAAGGTGCATAATCTAATATTTATTAATAAAAGCAAGAATTTTTCTTGCTGTATCAAGACTTACTTTTGAAACATCACCGTACTTCAGAAAAGCATTTGCATTACCCGGATTAAGGTTTAATTCCTTATAAATACGGTAGTTGCTCATATTTTTAGATTTTCTTGTAAAACATATTTTCTGATACATCATTTGTTTTAATTTATTTTCCAAAACTTTTTTATCTTTTTCGTAAATATAATTATGGTATATCGTGCGATAATGGCTTAATCTTTCCGAATTTAAAAAATCATTTATATTATTTTCTTCAAGACCGGAAAGTTGATTGCAAGCTGTTTTTAAATAAGAATATTTTTTTATAAGTCTGTTTTTTAAATCTTCTTTTGTATAAAGAACAAGGTACATAGTAAGCGCATCTTGCAATCTTGCATTAGAAGAAGCAAGATTTGAAAATATATAGAGTGAGGTTGTATTACAGCCCGACAATTCTTTTAACTGAAAAAGCAAGTAACCCTTAAAAGTCAACTCTCTCACTTAAATCTCTCCTTATAATGATTATAATTTATAACCAATGCATTTCTGTCAAAATCAGACAGCATACCGTAACAGACATCATCAATTAACTTATCCAATAAATTCCAATCCAAAGATTTATAAACCAATTCGTTTTCTATATCTTCAACATCCTTATCACGCATTGAACATAATTTTGAAACCACCAAATCTTCAAGCGATACAGTATAAAATTTAACTTTTTTAGTCGGAATATCTATCGGTATAATTCGGTTTAAATAATCATCAGGAAAATTTATTCTGTATGCGCTTACATTCATATTTATATTATAAATTTCTAAAAGTTGTTTTATTTCATCACTTGCATTTATTGAATCTATATCATGAGTTGAACGATATATTTTTTCAAGCAAAACAAGTGCACTTCCACCTACGATTATACAAGAATAAGTATCTGCCGTAGTATCAAGCAAAGACATATCATTATCAACACTCATCAGCCTTTTTATAATTTCAGCTTTATTCATTTCCATATTATCACCGCATATCGTATATATTGTATTTTGAATAATAGTATTATTTAATTTATATTATAGATTATTTTATCATATTTGTCAACAAAAAAGCACCCTGCCGTGAGTCGCTCCAAAAAGTTAGACCAAGAATCTAACGATTTGGAGGTCGGTTCACCGGGCAAGGTGCAATTTTGAAATACAGGTATAAAAATATAACTTGTTAATTAAAGAATGTCGATATGCTCGCCGTTGAGAGCCTTGTTCATACTTCTTACTGCGCAGAATTTACCGCACATTGAGCAAGTATCTTCGTGCTCGGGTTTGCGGTCATCACGAATTTTTCTTGCGGTTTCGGGGTCAATGGCACAATCCCATTGAGCCTCCCAATCAAGCTTTCTTCTTGCGTCTGCCATTTTGTCGTCAATTTCTCTTGCGCCACGCACACCTTTTGCAATATCGGCTGCGTGCGCCGCAATTTTAGAGGCAATAATTCCCTGCTTTACATCGTCAACATTCGGTAAAGCCAAATGCTCGGCAGGAGTTACATAACAAAGGAATGCGGCACCCGAAGCAGCGGCAATAGCACCGCCGATTGCGGAAGTAATATGGTCATAACCCGGGGCAATATCTGTTACCAACGGACCTAAAACATAGAACGGAGCGCCGCAGCAGATTGTCTGCTGAATCTTCATATTAGCCTCTATCTGGTCCATCGGCATATGACCCGGACCCTCTACCATTACCTGAACATCTTTTGCCCATGCTCTTTTTGTAAGCTCGCCAAGACGTACAAGCTCCTCAATCTGACAAACATCGGAAGCGTCTGCAAGGCAGCCCGGACGGCAAGCGTCACCGAGAGAAATTGTTACATCGTACTCACGACAGATGTCGAGGATTTCATCGTAATACTCATAAAAAGGGTTTTCGTTGCCTGTCATACACATCCAGGCAAACACAAGTGAACCGCCACGGGAAACTATGTTCATCTTTCTCTTATGCTTTTTAATCTGCTCAATAGTCTTTCTTGTAATACCGCAGTGGAGTGTTACAAAGTCCACACCGTCCTGTGCGTGAAGTCTTACAACATCAATAAAATCTTGTGCTGTAAGTGTATCAAGGTCACGCTGATAATGAATAACGGAATCGTAAACAGGTACAGTACCAATCATTGCCGGACATTCGCTTGTGAGCTTTCTGCGGAAAGGAATTGTGTTACCGTGCGACGAAAGGTCCATAATTGCGTGAGCGCCCATATTTACAGCCTGCATAACCTTTTCCATTTCAATATCATAATCTTTGCAATCTCTTGAAATACCGAGGTTTACATTTATTTTTGTTTTTAGCATTGAGCCTACGCCCTCGGGGTCAATGCACTTATGGTTTTTATTTGCGCAAATTGCCACCTTGCCCGCTGCTACGAGCGGCATAAGTTCTTCTACTGTCATTCTTTCTTTTTTAGCTACGATTTCAAGTTCCTTTGTTACAATTCCCTTTCTTGCAGCCTCCATCTGTGTTGAATATTCTCTCATATTTCATCTGCCTTTTCATTTAAAATTTTGTAAAATATAGTTATGCATCAGCGGTCCTCTGCCTTTGCCGAGGTCAAGTTTTACGCCGATTGCTTTTGTTACATATGCCTTTGCGTTCTCAACGGCTTGAGGAATTTCAAAGCCTTTCGCAAGATTGCTTGCTATTGCGCTTGAAAGCGTACATCCGGTGCCGTGAGTATTGGGATTGTCAATTCTTACCGAGGGGTAAGTATAAAACTCGCCGTCGGAGTAAAGCAAATCATCACTGCAATCCTCTAAATGACCGCCCTTACAGAGTACGGCACAGCCGTATTTATCGGAAATTATTTTAGCGGCATTTTGCATATCCTGTAAATTTTTGATATTAATTCCGCTCAAAATTTCAGCCTCGGGTACATTCGGAGTGGCAAGTGCGGAAATCGGCAAAAGGTATTTTTTCAGATTTTCAAGTCCCTGTTCGCTTATGAGCCTGCTGCCACTGGTAGATACCATTACAGGGTCGGTCACAATATTTTTTGCTTTGTAAAAATTGAGCTTGTCAGCAATTACTTTTGCGGAATTGTTGCCGTAAACCATACCTATTTTTACTGCGTCCGGAAAAATATCGGTAAAAACACAGTCAAGCTGATTTGCTATAAACTCGTCACTCGTCTGCTCAATACCGTATACTCCCGTTGTGTTTTGCGCCGTAAGGGCGGTAATGACGCTCATTGCATAGCAATAGTGCATTGTTATTGTTTTTATATCAGCCTGTATTCCCGCTCCTCCCGAGCAGTCGCTGCCGGCTATTGTCAATACAGTTTTCAAACTAACCTCCGTAAATTACGCTGTCTGCAAGTTTTCTTAATTTTTGTGCGGCGGAACAGATATTGTCAGCGCCAAAAATCGCACTCACCACGGCGACGCCGCTTATACCGCAATTTTCAAGCTGCGGTATATTATCTGCGCTTACACCGCCGATTGCCACAACAGGAATACCGACAGCGCCGCATATTTTCTTAAGATTTTCTGTACCGAGGTATTTTGCGTCTGCCTTTGTAAGTGTGCCGAACACCGCACCGCTGCCTATGTAATCCGCTCCGCTCTGCTCTGCTTTTTTGGCAAGTTCAATTGTGCGTGCCGAGCCGCCGATTATTTTATCTTTACCGAGGATTTCTCTCGCCTTGGCAAGCTCCATATCATTCTGACCGAGGTGCACACCGTCAGCACCTGTCTTTATTACAACATCTGCGTTATCGTTAATGATCAACGGTGCGTTATACTTTTGGCAAATTTTAAGCAGACTGTCTGCCTCTTTACAGAGTGTATCAAAATCGACTTCCTTATCTCTTAACTGAATCATTGTTGCGCCGCCCGATAAAGCCTGCTCAACGCTGTACTCAAGTCCACGGTCGCCTATGCATTTTCTGTCTGTAATCGCATATAACGCAAGCATATTTTTGTCAAATTTCACGCTGTATCACCCCAATTCACGCTTAATTTTCATAACTTCGTCATTTATATTTTCACTCTGCATAAGAAGTGACATAACGCATACACCCGCAAAATTCTTTCTGTTTAGGGATTTTAATTCTTTTGCGTTATCAGCATTTATGCCGCCTATTGCGTAGACGGGAATATTTACACTGTCACACACATTCCGCAAAAAATTTACCCCTTTACCCTTTAGTCCTTTTTTGCAGTCGGTTTCAAAAATATTACCCGCCGTAATGTAATCCGCTCCGTTTTCTTCGGCAAATATTGCGTCCCCCGTACTGTGTACGGAAGTTCCGAGCAAATCAAAATTCTCTCTGCCCTTTAAATCTTTAAACGCACCGAAAGGCAGATGAATTTTTTTAACACCGAGTTTTACAGCGGTTTCGGGAAAATTATGTATAATCAATTTGTCTTTGTCACAAACCGAAAGTACATTTTTTGCAAGATTGAAGTATTCCTGTTCAGAAAGATATTTCTCCCTAAGAATTATATATTGTGTATCGGAATCGGATATTTTTTGTATTTTCTGTAAAAAATCATCTTTGCAAAGCGGCTTTGCCGTCACGCTTACTACATTACACATAGATGTAATCGCTCATAACGGGCTGTAAGCCCTTATCGGTAAGAGCCTTGTAAACCTCGTCAACATTTCTGCTGTCTGAAATTTCAAACTGCTCATCACCCTTTTTCTCTCTTTCACCGTCGTGACCGCCTATTCCCACATCTACGCCTGCGGAAATCTTAGTTGCCGCAATGTCAACCACATTGTCACGGAAGCGCTGACACTCCCTCGTTGAAATAGTAATGCTTGCAAACGGCATAAACAATCTGTACGCACAAATAACCTGCAAAAGCTGCGGTTCGTGTACATCTTTCGGATTGATTTTATCGTTATTGATAATCGGTCTTAATCTTGGGCAGGAAAAAGCAATTTCTGCGTGCGGATACTTTCTTTGAATAAGATAAGCGTGCATACCTGTGGCAAATGCGTCTTTGCGGAAGTCGCTAAGTCCTAAAAGCGCCGCAAAACCTACGCCACGCATACCGCCCATCAAAGCTCTTTCTTGAGTATTTACTCTGTACGGGAAAATTCTCTTATGACCCGCAAGGTGGAGCGTTTCGTATTTATCGGAATTATATGTTTCCTGAAAAACGGTTACATAGTCGGCACCGCATTCGTGCACATAACGGTACTCGTCACTGTTCATCGGATATACTTCAAGTCCTACGACTTTAAAATACTTTCTCGCAATTTTGCAAGCCTCGCCGATATACTTAACATCCGACATTTTTTTGCTTTCGCCTGTCAGAATAAGTATTTCCTGCAAACCTGTCTTTGCAATTGCCTGCATTTCGTGCTCGATTTCCTCTGCGTTCAGCTTTGCACGGTGAATTTTATTGTGACAGTTAAAACCGCAGTAAATACAGTAATTCTCACAATAATTTGAAATGTAAAGCGGTGTAAACATATTTACGGAATTGCCGAAATGCTTTTTGGTTTCTGCTCTCGCAGCCTCTGCGATTTCTTCAAGCAAAGGTAATGCCGCAGGCGAAAGCAAAGCCTTAAAATCGTCAACAGTTTTTTCGTCGTGCTCAAGTGCCCGTCTTACATCGTTTTCGGTATAAATCGACGGGTCATATCCATTCATTTCTGCAATTACTCTGTCGGGTATATCAGAATCAATCTGCTCCATATCGGGCAGATATTTCATATGGTCAATTCTTTCTTCCATTGTTCACGCCTCAACTTTCAAGAAATCCCGTAAGAGGTGATGATGCAGACGCACCGTTCTCAATTACTCTGCCAAGACCTGAAAGGTAAGCCTGTCTGCCTGCCTCAATCGCCTTTTTAAATGCGTTTGCCATCATAGGAATATCACCTGCAGTTGCAATGGCGGTATTGCTCATTACAGCCGCCGCACCCATTTCCATAGCCTCGCAAGCCTGCGACGGTCTGCCGATACCTGCGTCAACAATAACAGGCAAGTCTATTTCGTTGATGATGATTTTAATAAATTCCTTTGTTGCTATTCCCTTGTTTGAACCTATCGGAGAGCCGAGCGGCATAATTGCGGCAGCACCCGCATCTCTTAAACTTCTTGCCACATTAAGGTCCGGATACATATACGGAAGTACGATAAAGCCCTCTTTGGCAAGTGCCTCGGTTGCCTTTATTGTTTCGTAATTGTCGGGCAAAAGGTACTTTGAATCTCTGATTACCTCAATTTTAATAAAGTCGCCGCAGCCTGCCTCTCTTGCAAGTCTTGCAATTCTTACAGCCTCATCGGCATTTCTTGCACCCGAGGTATTGGGCAAAAGAGTAACATTCTTCGGAATATAGTCAAGAATATTTGCAACCTTGCCTGTTACAGCTCGTCTTAGTGCAAGAGTAATAATCTCTGCACCTGCATTTTCAACTGCCGCTTTTATAAGGTCAAGCGAATACTTACCCGAACCGAGAATAAATCGGGAATTAAATTCGTGTCCGCCTAAAATCAGCTTATCATTTTCCATTATTATTATCTCCTTTATAATTTAATGCGGAAAAACTCAACAACCGCCGCCGACAAAATTTACGATTTCTACTACATCTCCGTCTTTGAGAACAGTAGCGGCGTAATTTGCCTTCGGCAGGATTTCCTCGTTAAGCTCAACCGCAATTCTCTGCGGTGAAATTGAATTTTCTTCAAGGTACTGCATAAGTGAAATTTCAATTTTATCAATATCAACTCCGTTTATTCTTATCATAACTTCACCTCCGAAAAGCAAAAAATAAAGTGCGCCGAACCGACGCACTTTGTATGTAAAATATTTACCGTAAGCCTATAACAAACTTACGCTGCAAAGTCCCTCCGTTGGCATTATCCAAATCAGGTTTACGGTCGAAATGTCAATTCATTTCCTCTCAGCCACTCGGCTCCCGTTTTGTATTGTTTTCTTTATTATAGTACCAAATTAATGAAATGTCAAAACAAATTTATAAAAAATCCGACAAATTATTACTGCATATCCCAACTGTCTTTCTCTTTTTTAGCCTTGGGATTATCCCAACTGTCGTAATTATTACTGCCTGCATTCACTTCATAACCGTTGTGTGTATCGCAGTTTTCACCTGTAAAGCCGGGATTGCTGCTGTAATCGGGATTGATATTCTGCGGATTTGCATTATAATTTCTGTTGTAATTTTGCGCATTGTTTTGATTATAATATGCGTTGCGCTGGTTATTGTAGTAAGCGTTCGGATTGCTGTTCTGTCCGTAAAAATTATTTGGATGTACTCCGCCGTTCGGATAATAATTTGTGTTGTAACCGTGGTTAGACTGCGGTCTGTAATCATTTGGGAATTGTGTATCGGCATAAATATCTGTCTGATACTTTTTTATAATGTTGCAAACTTCAACATAATCGGGAATATCGGAAATAGTAAAATTATCAGAATGTCTGCTATTCGAACGAACAGCGGCGTAATGATGACATTCGGAAATAACATCGCCTACTCCGAGCCACTGGTCAAAAATACCTCTGTGAATATACACATGCGAAAGGTCTGTAAAAGGCTTAAAATTATACTGTTTGGAAAAACAGCCGTTTGTACTGTAAATGCCTTTATCGGTAATGGCATATTCCGTATTTTTCAGCTTTCTGAAAGAAAAAATAACACCGCCGAGATAAATCCATACAGGCATTAAATGAAGAGCGAAAAAGCCGACAAACATCCATACGCTTGAGTCTAACTCAGAAAGGTCGCTTGAGAAAATTTGACTTATAAACATAAAATCAAACATAAACCAAATGAAAGCAAAAATAAGCATCGGGTTAAAAATACACTCAAGCACAAAGCACGACTTCTTAGGTCTGCCCGACCACACAATTCGTTCGTTATTCATCATACTTTTTAAGTCATCGCTTACCTTGTAATCATCATACATAATTTGTTCTCCTCACATTTTCTCGAATTTTCCTTTTCGCAAAACTGTCTGACTGCCGACTGCTATTTTTAAAGTATCGGTCAAAGTATACTCGTAATTCAAAATCAATACCCTCTGTGTAGCAGTAAAATTTTGTTTATTTGTTGTATATTTCATCTTATTATAATATATAATTTTGCAAAAGTCAAAAGAATATTTTTAAATAAAAATTACAAAAAATAAGTTTATTCGGCAAATGTAATGTAATTTTAACAAAATATGTATTATACAGTTGTCGGTAAATGTAAATTTAAATGTTATTTTTCTTTATTGATATTAAAACCTTGTATATTTTTGATAAAATAGAAAAAAATTATAAAGGTAGTGTTTTTAATGGCTAATAAAAATCTTATTGACCTTGACGCAATGTCGAAAAAACAGCTTGATATGCTGATTAAAAAAGCTAAAAAAATTATGGAAAATCCTGCCGATTACAGACACGCCTGCGACGGCAAAATTCTTGCCACGCTTTTCTATGAGCCGAGCACAAGAACTCAAATGTCTTTTCAGACTGCAATGCTCAAACTCGGCGGCAGAACAATCGGTTTTGACAATCCGCTCAATTCTTCCGTTGCCAAAGGTGAAAGTCTTAAAGATACCATAACAATTGTAGGCGGCTATGCCGACATTATCGCAATGCGCCACCCTGTAGAGGGTTCTGCAATGGCTGCGTCTATGTATGCAGGCGTTCCGTTTATCAACTGCGGCGACGGCGGACATCTTCACCCTACACAAACTCTTGCCGATATAGTTACTTTAAGCTGCGAAAAAGGCAGACTTGATAACCTAAAAATCGGTATCTGCGGTGACCTATTAAACGGCAGAACCGTACATTCACTCATAAAGGCACTTTCGCAGTACGATAATAATTCATTTGTGCTTATTTCCACAAAAGAATTACAAGTACCGCTTTACATTATTGATATTCTTGAAAAGAACAACTGTAAATATGAATTTTCAAATGACCTTGCAAGTTCTATTTCTGACCTTGATGTACTTTATATGACAAGAATACAGCAGGAACGCTTTGCAAGCAAAGAGGAATACGAAAAGCAGAAGTATGTATTTGTTCTCGACAAAGATAAACTTGCAAAAGCCAAGGAGGATATGATCATTCTTCATCCGCTGCCAAGAGTAAACGAAATTACTGTTGACATAGACGACGACCCCCGTGCCCTGTACTTTAAGCAGGCACTCTACGGTATGTACGGCAGAATGGCACTTATTCTCCTGCTTTTACAGGATGACGACTTTATGCTTAAGGACAGAGAAATCACTGTTATAGACAAACGCTGTACAAATCCGAGATGCATTACCGCACGGGAAGAATACCTGCCGAATCGTTCATACTTAAAACTCGGTATGCAGATGTGCGACTACTGCGACAAGCGCATTGACTGATGAGGTGATTGATTAATGAGCAAAAATAAAAAACACGGCAAGGCAATTTCTACCGCCATTATCTCGGCTCTTGCCTATATCGTACTCGGCTTTGTTATGATTTTTTATCCCGACAAGGTAAGCATAGCGCTTTGCTATACGCTCGGCGGTGCGCTAACGGTTTACGGACTGTTTAATCTCATAACATATTTCACTTCAAAACAAGCGTCTTTCGGCTTTGAAATGATTGTCGGCATTGCGGCTACCGCATTCGGAGTTTTCTTCTTGATTTCTCCGCAGTCGATTTTAGGAATGATATTCGCAATAATCGGTATTTTGATTATCGTTGACAGTACCATTGATATTAAAAGGTCGTTTCAGTTAAAGTCGCTCGGAGTAAAATATTGGTGGATAAGTTTTGTGGTTTCCGCACTTATTATAATTTTTGCGATTACAACAATTATCTTCCCCGGTTTCTTTGCGGATATAATTATGATTATTTTAGGAATCGCTCTTGTATATGAGGGCATTTCAGGACTTACACTTATCGCTACAATCGGGCACTATGCAAAGAAAATTTCAAACGAATCTCAAATGATAAACATCACTCCCGATAACGAGTATGATGATGATTAAAAATAATTTAACCGCAGATAAGCCGACACTTATCTGCGGTTTTTGTTTGCGATATAATTAATCTATTCCGCTCAATTCTTTTGCTTTCTGCATAAGGATTGAGTTTTTATTTTCGATTTTTTCGTCAATCACCATACCGAGCAATTTATCAAGAATATTTCCGATTTGTTTGCCGTCGGTAATTCCTGTTTTTATCAAATCGTGACCGTTAATATCAAGCTGTTTCAGCGTAAAACAATCCTTTTCCTTTAGAACTTCTTCAAATGCGGCACAGGCAAGATTATACTTGCTCATTTTTTCATCTCTAAGGTACATAGACTGTGCCGTTAAATCGGCATACTGCACCTTTAAAAGTCTGCGCATATCAGTTTCACCGATTTTATTCATTACTCGTTTTATCTGCGGTTTACTGCCTGTAAACCTTACATCATGAAACGCAATCAGCGTGACGCAATCGTCTATAAAATCCCGTGGATACTTAAGGCGCTCAAGTATTTGCTCTGCCATTACTGCGCTGAATTTTGGATGGCCCTTAAAATGAGCCGTACCGTCAGGGTCACGCTTGCAAGCCATAGGTTTGCCCAAATCATGAAAAAGCATGGTAATTCGCAAAAGCGGAGTCGGGTCAATATTTGTCATGGCACAGGTGGTGTGCCTCCAAAGCGTTTTGTTATGATGTTTGGTATGTTGGTCGTACCCGAACATAATTGATATTTCGGGCAAAAATACCGCAAACACATCTTTAAACCTGCGCATTATGTACTCACAGCTTTCTCCGCATACAAGTTTGTTGAACTCGGCGGTTATGCGTTCGGCGGCAATATTATTCAAAAGTTTTTTACATTCAAAAATTGCATTGGCGGTATGCTTTTCTATCGCCATATTATAGCACGAGGCAAAGCGCAGAGCACGCATAATACGCAATGCGTCCTCGGTAAAGCGCTCAACGGGATTACCTACACAGCGCACCGCCATAAGCTCAAGGTCGTATGCGCCGTCAAACGGATCTACAAGACCTGTACGGTCACTGTAAGCCATAGCGTTTACGGTAAAATCTCTGCGTGACAAATCCGTAACCAAATCATCCGTAAATTCTACCTTTTCGGGGTGACGATTATCGAAATACTTTCCGTCAATGCGAAAAGTTGTAATTTCATACACGAAAGAATTTATCGCTACAGACACAGTACCGTGCTTTATTCCGGTGTCGAAAGTATGAAAATCAGAAAAAAGGCGAAGAATATCCTGCGGCAAAGCATCGGTACAAATATCCCAATCATTTGGCTCTTTTTGCAGTAAAGAATCACGCACACAGCCGCCCACCGCATATGCGGAAAAACCGTTTTTCTCAAATCTGTCAATTATCATTCTGACATCGGTCGGTAATTTAATTTTCACACTTTCAACCCCTTTCTTATTTATATTTGTTTTTATTTTTCTCAATCAGCTTTTCGGCATAATTATAAAGAAGATTGAATAATACAATTGTAAATGCCGACAGCAAACCGAACAAAATAAGTCCGTCAACCGAAAGCCATACAAGCGAGAAGAATCCGGCAAAGAATACACAACCGAGCACAATGCCGACCGCCGATACAGTAAGCATAGCAATTCTCAATGCATTAAACGGATATGAAAGTCTTAAGATGAGCATATAAGCACACAATGCCGTCATATATACACATATTGTAGAATACTCGTCAGGTGCAAGCGTTGTAAACTTCGTAATAACAGCCATACCTATGATATTGAGAACGGTACAGAATGCGGCAGGCACCGCTCTTGCAATTATATTGTAGGTAAAATTACCTTTAATTCGGTTTTTATTAGGCTGCAAAGCAAGCACAAAGGACGGCAAACCTACCGTAAGAGCACCGACAAGTGAAAAATGAATAGGCTCAAACGGATATGGCATATGAAAGAATATGAAGAATACCGAAAGTATGATTGTATAAATTGTTTTTACAATATACAAAGCCGAACTGCGTTCAAGGTTATTGATTGTTCGTCTGCCCTCTGCCACAACACCCGGCATTGATGCAAAATCATTATTAACGAGCACAAGCTGTGACACATTTCTTGCGGCGTCGCTTCCTGCCGCCATTGCGATTGAACAGTCTGCCTCTTTTAATGCAAGCACATCGTTTACACCGTCGCCCGTCATAGCAACAGAATGACCGTTTTTCTTAAGCGCAATTACAAGCTGTTTTTTCTGTTGAGGAGTAACTCTGCCGAACACACTGCAATTTTCCGCCGCTTTTTCAAGTTCTTCCTGTGTTTTTACAGTAGTCATATCAATTGCGTTTTCGGCACCTGTTATGCCCGTATCTTTTGCGATATTCTGAACGGTTTTTACACTGTCGCCCGAAATAACCTTAAGTGCCACTCCCTGTTCTTTAAAATAATTTATGGTATTGTTTACATTTTCACGGAGTTTATCTTTAATAAGAACAACGGCAAGCGGAGTAATATCGTCGGGCAAACCGTTACCGAGCGACTTTTCGGAAGAGGCAAGAACAATAATTCTTACCGTATCGTTAATGCTTTCAATGGTATCAAATACCTCTTTATACTTATTCTTATCCTTAAATATAAATTCAGCAGCACCCATTACATAGGATTTACCGTTATCAAAATCGCCGCCCGACCACTTGGTTTCGGACGAGAACGGATAGAATTTTTTACAGCCGATATGCTTGTGTCCTTTTGCGTACTTTTCAATTGCAAGTAAAGTTGCGTTTTTGTCATCGGAATATTTTGCGATTGAGGCAAGCGCCGTGCCGATTTCTTCCTTATTACACATAGTGATAACATCAGTAACATTCATCTCATCGGTAGTGAGAGTGCCCGTTTTGTCAAGGCAGAGTACATCAACCCTTGCGAGAGTTTCTATGCAATACATCTCCTGCACAAGCACCTTTTGCCGTGTCAATCGTATAATAGAAACAGCGAGCACGGAACTTGTAAGCAAAATCATACCCTTAGGAATCATACCGAGCAAAGCCGCAACCGTACTTACAACAGTAGCCTGCAAATCGCCGTCATTGATACCAAACTGTCTTATAAAGAAAGCGATGCCTACGGGAAAAAGAATAAAAGTACATATTTTTATAATAAAATTAAAGGAACGCAAAATTTCCGAATTAACTTTCTTTATGTACTTTGCCTCATCGTTAATTTTTGCCGCATAGCTTTCTGCGCCGACTTTATTTGCCTTTGCGTAACATTTGCCAAGACTGATAAAACTGCCCGAAAGCAGTTCGTCACCGACCTTTTTTTCTATAAGATCTGATTCGCCTGTAAGCAGGCTTTCATTTACCTTGCATTCGCCCTCACACACAATACAGTCGGCGGGAATCTGCGAGCCTCTGGAAAGAACAACCACATCGTCCTGTACAATTTCATCTCTGCTTATTTCGCACTCTCTGCCGTCACGCACGACAGTAACTTTCTTTTCGGAAAGGATAGTCAGTTTATCTACACTTTTCTTTGAACGAATTTCCTGCACTATACCGATTGTTGTGTTGGCAATCATAATGCCGATAAAAAGCATATTCTTGTAAGAGCCGACAAACGCAAGCGCCGCAAGCAAAACAACATTGATTGCGTTAAACAAAGTACAAATGTTATCTCTGAATATTCTGCCGATTGATTTTGTTTTTAAATTTGAGGTAATATTTATCTTACCTTCCGCTACTCTGCGACTTACCTCTTGCGAAGTAAGTCCTTTTAAATTAGTATCCATTCTAATTCCTTTCAATGTAAAATTTTTTAATTTATAAAAATAATAACATTTTCGAGTTAAAAACAGCTTTAATTACTTTTTATCTTCCAAAAAAATTTTTAATAATAAAAAATCCTGTTTTCTTATATTATAAATGCAAACACTAAGAATGGCAACGGAAAGTAGGTGATTTTTTTGATTTTTTTTAAATTTTTTAATAAATTTTTATCAGTTGCCCTTACAGCTATTATTTCACTTTCTGCCACTGCTATTCCCTGCAACAGCGGAGAACTGCCGGAATATGTTTATCTTGGCGGTGAACCGTTCGGACTTAAAATGTATTCGGACGGTGTTATGATAGTTGAACTCGAAAGTTATTTTGACGGCAGTAAATATGTTTGTCCCGCAAAAAAAGGCGGACTTAAAGAAAGCGATATTATAAAGGAAATTAACGGTACTAAAATTACAAGCAATGAAACACTGCGGGAAGCTACGCTTAATTCAGGCGGAAATACCCTTGAAGTAACCTTTGAGCGTGACAACAAAACGCTTACAAAAGAGATAGCTCCTATAAAAAACACGGCCGGCAATTATCTCATAGGCGCTTGGGTGCGTGACAGCAGTGCAGGCATAGGCACTGTAACCTATTATGACAAAAGCGAAAATTACTTTGCGGGTCTTGGTCACGGCATTTGCGACTGCGACACTTACACGCTTATGCCGCTTGCCTCGGGTGAAGCGGTTATAGCGGAAATAAGCAGTGTGACAAAAAGCACAAACGGCTCCCCCGGCAGTCTAAACGGATATTTCTCCGACAAAGTTATAGGAAAAATTACCGATAACTGCGACATCGGAATATACGGCACATTTGATACTTCGCATACAGAAAATAAAGAAAAACTTGAAGTTGCAAAAGAATCTGAACTGAAAACGGGTAAAGCGACTGTTTATACCACTCTTGAGGGCAATACGCCGAAAGCATACAGCATTGAAATTACAAGCATAAGCAGAAACACAAACTCTGCCGAAAGTTTTACGCTTAAAGTAACTGATGAAGAATTACTTGATAAAGCGGGCGGTATTGTTCAGGGTATGAGCGGCAGTCCTATTGTTATGGACGGTAAACTTGTAGGCGCTGTTACCCATGTTTTTGTAAACTCCACTAACGAGGGTTACGGAATATATGTTGGTAATATGATGCAAAATTACAAATAATTTAGCTAAATCCGTTGATTTTTGGCAGTTAATTATTTTAACCAAAAAAATTTTATTATTTATTGAATTTTTTTGCTTGGAAAGTATTGCCAAAATTACCATTTTATGGTAATATAATCTCATAGAAAAAATACTGGGGGAAATAATCAATGGAAAAAGCAATCAAACTCATCATCACAGAAGAAGCAACCGAATTTTCGCAGGAAAGCAATGCAGCAATGGAAAATTACAACATTACGCCTGCTTTCTGCTCAAAAGACGGAGAAGAACTGTTGAACCGCATTAAGGCAGAACAGCCGGATGTAGTCCTTATGGATTCATTTATGACCAGACTCGACGCAATAGGCGTAATGCGCAGTGTAAGACGAGATAAACTTAAAGCTCCGCTTTTCATAGTATTCTCATCATTCCACAACGCAATCCTCGAACAGCAGGTTATGAATTCGGGAGCGTCTTATTTTGTACTCAAGCCGTATGACATTTCAGAACTTTGTCAGAATATTGTAAATATGACAAAGCGCAGTAAAGAAAGTTTCATCGGAAATCCCGTAACTTTTGACGCATTCGGCATTGAGCTTAAAGTAACTGAAATTTTGCACGAAATCGGCGTTCCCGCTCACATCAAAGGCTATCACTATTTAAGGGATTCAATTATTATGTCGGTTGAACATCCCGAAATAATCAATGCGGTTACAAAACAATTATATCCGTCTGTAGCAAAGAAATACGAAACCACATCATCCAGAGTTGAAAGAGCAATTCGCCATGCAATTGAAGTTGCTTGGGACAGAGGAGATGTTGATGTGCTTAATTCCTACTTTGGCTACACTATCCACAACGACAGAGGCAAGCCAACCAACAGCGAATTTATTGCTATGATTTCTGATAAGTTAAGATTACAGATTAAAAACGCAAGCTGATAAATTTTACTCAAGGGCTGTCCGAATGGGCAGTCCTTGAAAATATTATACTGTTTTATTCCGTGAATATTCTTTTTTAAATTTAATCGAAATCCGCACTCCCCCGCCTACATAAAAAAGCCTCTACAAATGTAAAGGCTTTAATTGAAATTTATTATTTAATCTAAAATTTTACCGTCATTGGAAATTGTAACAACCTGCCACGGTATAAACTTTCCGCTGTTTTGCAACGCTCTTTTTACGGCGTACTCAAGACCTCCGCAGCACGGTACTTCCATACGAACTACGGTTACACTCCAAATATTGTTATTTGCAATTATACTTTCAAGTTTTTCGCTGTAATCGATATCGTCAAGTTTAGGGCAGCCTATGAGTGTAATTTTCCCACGCATAAAATCATTGTGCATCTGCGCATAAGCATATGCTGTGCAGTCGGCTGCAATAAGCAGCTTTGCGCCGTCAAAGTACGGAGCGTTTACAGGCACAAGTTTTATCTGACACGGCCACTGACCAAGGTGTGACGGCATTTTTACATCTTCCGCAAAAGCAGTATTTTTAGAGCTTTCTCTGTTAAATGTCTGCAGTCTGTGTCCGGGGCAGCCGCCGAATGTTTCTGACTTTTTCTTCATATTGGCTTTTACCGCCTCTTCATCATATGCGAGAGCCTCACGCTCAACAAAAGAAATCGCACCCGTAGGGCAGGTTGGCAGACAGTCACCGAGTCCGTCGCAATAATCATCACGCAAAAGTTTAGCCTTACCGTTTACCATTGTAATCGCACCCTCGTGACAGGCATTTGCACAAGCACCGCAACCGTTACACTTTTCTTCATCTATATTTATAATTCTTCTTATCATCTTAAATACCTCCGTATTGATTTTGCAAATAAATTATAATATAATCAGAAAAGAAATTATGTTGTTATAGCAACGAAATGAGGCTTTTATGAAATTTTGTGATATACTTTTATTTAAAAATATGTCCGAACAGGAAATTACTCAAATGAACAAGAGTAAATTTATGAAAAAACGCATTTATGCCAAAAACACACATATTTATCATATGGGAGATGTTATAGACAGCGTAGGAATTGTGCTCTCGGGAAATGTCATTATAGAGAACATTGATATATGGGGCAATAAAAGTATAATCAGTTATGCAAACGAAGGAGAAATTTTTGCGGAAACATATGCTCTTTCGCAAACTCCGATGATGGTCGATGTTGTATGCGCCGAATGTTGCGAAATTTTATTTATAAATTTAAAAAACGCTCTTAAACCGGAAAACAGCAATCAGCCGTGGTACCCAAAATTTATGAACAGTCTGCTTATGCTTTCGGCTCAAAAAAATCTTGCTCTTTCACGAAGAATTTTTTGCACTTCATCAAAAGCAGTGCGTACAAGAGTTCTTGCATATCTGTCGGAAGAATCGGTAAAAGCCGATTCCACAGACTTTGAAATACCGTTTGACCGTCAGCAGATGGCAGATTACTTAAATCTCGACCGCAGTGCTCTTTCTAAAGAACTTAGCAAAATGAAATCAGACGGTATTTTAGACTACAGAAAAAATCATTTTGTTTTGCTTGATACAGAAACTGATTTGTAAGAGGTTATTTGGGATTTATAGTATTGGGAAATTTTTTAATTGCATAACGAAACACTACGCTATCCCCTAATTATCATACTATCATAAAAATTCATTATAACCTATCTCACAATTAAATATAAAAGCAAAAAGGTGACTGAATTTTCAGCCACCTTTTACTCTGCTTTTAAATTTCGCAATCATCAAGAATACTGCGCAAAGTATCGGCAGATTTCTTAAGATTGATTTCTTCATCCTCGCTAAGAGAAATCGGAACTTTAGTTTCAATACCGTTTGCACCCACAATCGACGGCATACTAAGCACTACATCGTCAATACCAAACTCGCCGTGCATTATTGAAGAAATAGGAAGTATGGATTTTTCGTCACGGATAATTGCCTCGCAAATTCTCTTTACCGCCATAGCAACACCGTAATATGTAGCACGCTTTTTCGCAATTATTTCATAGGCACTGTTTTTAACCTTTTCTGCGATATTTTCCTGCGATTTATCGTGATTATAGTGACCTCTCATCTCGCAGAAATCATCAAGCGGAATACCCGAAACATTCGCACTGCTCCATACGGCAATTTCGCTGTCACCGTGCTCACCTATAATATATGCGTGCACACTCTGACTGTCAACCGACAAATGCTCACCGAGCTGACATTTAAGTCTTGCGGTATCAAGCACTGTACCCGAACCGATAACCCTGTTCTCCTCAAAACCCGAAAGTTTAAGAGCCGTATATGTAAGAATATCAACAGGGTTTGCAACCACAAGCAATATGCCGCGGCAGTTTCTTTTTGCAATTTCAGGAATAATACTCTTAAAAATTCCGACATTCTTATGTACAAGGTCAAGTCTTGTTTCACCCGGCTTTTGTCCCGCACCGGCAGTAATTACAATAATTGAAGCGTCAACTATATCGTCATAGCTACCTGCATAGATTTTCATATTTCCGACAAAAGGAATACCATGGCTTATATCCATAGCCTCGCCCTCTGCCTTATCTTTGTCTGCGTCAATCAACACGATTTCCGAAAACATTTTGCTCTGCATTAACGCAAAAGCTGATGCCGAACCTACAAATCCGCAACCTATTATTGCGATTTTTCTTAAATTAACTTTATCCATTGTTTAACCCCCTAAAATAAAGTTTCTATTACGCTAAATCAGATAACTTAGTAATCACTACTTATTTTACTTTATTATATCACATATTTTGGAAAAATCAAGTAAAATAATAATAATTCTTATTTTATATACTTTATTTTTAAATTGCTTGACAATGTATATTAATATTTTATATAATTATAATGTATTTTGCCTTTTAGGAGATTATTTATGGAAAGAGAAAATTTTAAATCCAAACTCGGATTTATACTTGTCAGCGCAGGCTGTGCAATCGGTATCGGCAATGTATGGCGATTTCCTTATGTTACAGGTCAGAACGGCGGCGGAATATTTGTACTCCTTTACCTGCTGTTCCTCGTAATTATGGGCATACCCGTGCTGACTATGGAACTTGCAATCGGCAGAGCAAGTAAAAAAAGTGCCGTACTCGCATACAAAAAACTTGAAAAACCAAAAAGCAAGTGGCACATTCACGGTTGGTTCTGCATACTCGGCTGCTATCTGCTTATGATGTACTACACACCTGTATCGGGTTGGATGCTAAGCTACTTTTTCAAATTTGCAACGGGTACATTTGAAAGCGGAATGACAGCGGAACAGGTCGGCAATGTATTTTCAAATCTGATGTCTAATCCTGTTGAGATGATAATATGGATGGCTGTTATGGCTATTGCAGGATTTTTTGTGTGCAGCAAAGGCATACAAAACGGAATTGAAAAAGTCAGCAAGGTTATGATGATTTTATTGCTTGCACTGATTATTATTCTTGCGATAAACAGTCTTACTTTATCGGGTGCTGCCGAGGGCATAAAGTTTTACCTTGTGCCTGATTTAGAAAAAGTGCAGTCAATCGGAATCGGACATATAATTACATCCGCAATGAGCCAGGCATTCTTTACACTAAGCCTTGGCATTGCTTCTATGGAAATTTTAGGCAGTTATATGACAAGAGAAAAAACTTTGCCGAGCGAATCAATTAAAATTTGCATACTTGATACTTTTGTCGCTATCACCGCAGGACTTATCATCTTCCCTGCCTGTTTTTCATACGGAGTTGAACCGAATCAAGGTCCTGCTCTTATATTTGTTACACTGCCGAATGTATTTGTAAATATGGCGGGCGGCAGAATTTGGGGTACGCTGTTCTTTATGTTTATGACCTTTGCGTGTTTCTCAACCGTAATTGCGGTGTTTGAAAATCTGATTTCGTTCTGTATTGATATGTTCAATATGAGCCGCACAAAATCCGTAATTATAAATGCGATAATTATGCTTATAGGCTGTCTGCCTTGCATTTTCGGATTTAATATTTTAAGCGGATTCAATATTTTAGGCAAAGGCGTGCTTGATATTGAGGACTTTGCGGTAAGCAATATTCTTCTTCCTGTAGGCGCATTCTTGTATTCGCTCTTCTGTTCAACAAAATTCGGTTGGGGATTTGACGGCTATTTGAATGAGTGTAATCAGGGCGAGGGTATCAAATTTCCAAGATTTTTTAAACCGTATATAAAATATGTATTACCTGTTCTTGTATTGATTGTATTTATTTCGGGATTCATTCCGCAGGGATAAATTTAAAGCTCATTGGTTTTAGATTATTTGCAAAACCAATGAGCTTTTCGTTTTATTTTTTTAATTAAAAAATATTAATAATTTATGGTTTAGCGTATTTGAGGCTAAATAATTAAAACAAACACTCCGCCTTGGCAATCCAAAGCGGAGTGTTTCACTGCTTTTTCAGCAGAATTTATCTTCTGTTGTTGTTTCTTCTCTCGTTAAAAGGTCTGCGTGGGCGTGGCTTTCTCTCTGTATCTACATCGTTTTCAGGAGTAAGACCGTCAACATCTATGAGAACCTGACGACGGGAAAGGTTAAGTCTGCCCTTATCGTCGATTTCCATTACCTTAACACGGATAACATCGCCTACATTTACTACATCAGTTACCTTGTCAACACGCTTTACATCAAGCTGTGAAATGTGTACAAGACCCTCTCTGCCTGGAGCAATCTCTACAAATGCACCGAAGTCCATAAGTCTTGTTACCTTACCGAGGTACATAGCACCAGGCTCCGGATCAATAGCGATAGTCTTGATAATCTCAATAGCTCTGTTGCATTTGTCAGCATCAATACCCGATACGAATACCTTACCGTAATCGCCGTCTTCTTCGATGTCAACTTTAACTTCACATTCAGCCTGAATTTCCTTGATAACCTTACCGCTCTTACCGATAACCTCGCTGATTTTCTCGGCAGGAATTGTAGTTGTGTACATCTTAGGAGCATACGGAGAAAGTTCTTTTCTCGGCTCTGCAATAGCCTTGAGCATAACCTCATCGAGAATATAGTTACGAGCCTTATGTGTCTTTGCAAGTGCCTCTTTAATCATTTCAGGTGTAAGACCGCTGATTTTAAGGTCCATCTGAATAGCTGTAATACCGTCTTTTGTACCTGCTACCTTAAAGTCCATATCGCCAAAGAAGTCCTCAAGACCCTGAATGTCAACCATTGTCATCCAACGCTCGCCCTCTGTAATAAGACCGCAAGAAATACCTGCAACAGGAGCTTTAATCGGAACACCGGCATCCATAAGTGCAAGTGTAGAACCGCAGATTGAACCCTGTGAGGTTGAGCCGTTTGAAGAAAGTACCTCTGATACAAGTCTTAATGCATATGGGAACTCCTCAACAGGCGGAATTACAGGAACGAGAGCACGCTCTGCAAGTGCGCCGTGACCTATTTCTCTTCTGCCAGGACCTCTGCTTGGCTTTGTTTCGCCTACTGAATAGCTCGGGAAGTTATAGTGGTGAATGTAACGCTTCTCTGTTTCTCCGTCAATACCGTCAAGCAACTGCTTGTCAGATACAGGGCCGAGAGTAGCGATTGTAAGAACCTGTGTCTGTCCTCTTGTAAACAAACCCGAACCGTGAACTCTCGGAAGTACAGAAACTTCTGCTGCGAGCGGACGAATATCATCCATACCTCTGCCGTCAACACGCTTCTGCTCGTCAAGCAGCCAACGACGAACGATGAACTTCTGTGTCTTGTAAAGGCACTCGTCAATAAGCGCTTCACTGTCAGGATAAATCTCATCAAATTTTGCGTGAACAGCCTCGTAAATAGGCTTTAATCTCTCGTCACGAACTGTCTTGTCATCGGTGTCAAGAGCAACCTTGACATCTTCCTCTGCAAATGCCTTGATAGCCTCAAACATATCGTGGTCAGGCTCAAGACTTGCAAACTCAAACTTAGGCTTGCCGATTTCAGCCTTGATGTCCTCGATAAACTTAATAATCTTCTGGTTAGCCTCGTGACCTGCCATAATGGCATTGTACATCTCATCATCTGTAACGCAGTCTGCACCTGCCTCAATCATAGCAATTCTTGTGCTTGTTGAAGCAACGGTAGTAGCCATCTTAGAAACAGCTCTCTGTGCCTCTGTCGGGTTGATGATGTACTCGCCGTCAAGCATACCTACAGAACAGCCTGAAATAGGACCATTCCACGGAACATCAGAAATTGAAATAGCGATTGACGCACCTATCATAGCTGTAATTTCAGGTGAGCAGTCCAAGTCAACGCTCATTACGGTACAAACGATAGAAACGTCGTTTCTCATGCTCTTGTCAAAAAGCGGACGGATCGGACGGTCAATTACCCGGCTTGTAAGGATAGCCTTTTCAGACGGTCTGCCCTCCCTCTTGAGATAGGCACCCGGAATCTTACCTACGGCATACATCTTCTCTTCATAGTCAACTGAAAGCGGGAAAAAGTCAACGCCCTCTCTCGGCTTTGGAGATGCGGTAACAGCAACATGAACTGTTGTATCACCGTAATGTACAAGACAAGCACCATTGGCAAGCTGTGTCATTTTACCTGTTTCAACCTTTAAAGGTCTGCCGGCAAATTCTGTTTCAAACACTCTGTATTTGTCGAATGTCATTAATCTGTTCATTGTAAAAATCCTTTCTGAAATCATACGATTTCTGTAATAAACATCTTGCGGATTTTCACGCTGTTTTAGCAATAAAACCGATAAAAACAATAAAATTTTACAGATTTTTTACCCGTTTTACCGCTAAAATACAGCTGAGAAAATTTACGCAAAAACGGAATTTAGGGCAAGCTTGCGCTTGCCCTGATTTGCAAAATTACTTACGGATACCAAGTCTTGCAATGATAGAACGGTATCTCTCAATGTCTACCTTAATGAGGTAGTTGAGAAGGCTTCTTCTCTGACCAACCATCTTAAGAAGACCTCTTCTGCTGTGATGGTCTTTCTTATGAACCTTGAGGTGCTCTGTAAGGTCATTAATTCTCTTTGTAAGGAGAGCAATCTGTACCTCAGGAGAACCTGTGTCGCCTTCGTGAGTAGCGTACTCGGCCATGATAGCCTGCTTTTCTTCTTTTAACATTTGCGTTTCCACCTTTGTAAAAATTTTAGCCAACCGTCCCAGAGTAAGGCTGTGAAAATCCGAATTATCGGCTTAACCCTTGTTCCGAGGCAGCGGTCAACAAGTTGATTATAACACAAAGGATAATAAATGTAAAGGATTTTTACAAATTTTTACGTTCATTTTATGCATGATTTTATTACATTTATTAATCCAAAATTAACCCCATGCTATCCGAAATCACTTATTAACAATTTCCAATTTTTCTTTAATCTTATTAAGTGTATCCGCTTTATTTTCGTCGGACATTGCTCTGTAAGCAATCAAAAGCTTTTTTTCGTCATTTGAAAGATTATACAGTTTCAAAGTATCGTCAGGATCCTGAACTATCGGTAAGAAAGAACTTCCGTTACCAAGCAAAGTGTTATAATCCGTGCCGAAAATAGAAACAATTTTTCTTAAAACTTCATGGCTCGGCTCGGACACACCTGTTTCATACTTTGTATAGGTTGTTCTGTTAATATTCAAAATATCGGCAACCTGCTGCTGTGTAAGTCTGCAAAGCTCACGATGTTGTTTTAGTCTTAATGCAAAAGAACTGTTTTTTCCTTCGTATTTAGCCAATTCTACACACCCTTTGTATATAAATGCTTGATATATATTTTAACTATTACAACAATTATAATACAAAGTTTATAATAATTCCACAAAAGTGAATATAAATCACTGTAAATTATTACCATATTGTTCCCAAAATAAGTCTTGAAATTTTCAAATATTCGTTGTATAATAGATATTGTTAGTCACGATTTGCTGGTGTGGCGCAGTTGGTAGCGCAACTGATTCGTAATCAGTAGGTCGACAGTTCAAGTCTGTTCACCAGCTCCAAAGCAAAAACCGCATAACCAAGCCGTTTTTAAGGCTTGTGTGCGGTTTTTCTTTTTGCCTGTTTCCCGTAAAACATTGCTTTTAACTGTATTATAATATGCAAATACAGTAAAAAAGCCTCACCTACTTCTATTAACTAAGCAAGTCACTGATTTTATATGCTTATATTCTTTATGTTTTTAATATAAGGCTGATTTTAAATCAAATGCAAAATAACCGTTTACATATAAATAATACTAAATTATGCCGTAAAATTAAGGTGTAGTAACACATACCCATAACAATTTTCGTTAAATCGGTTCTTTATCACAAGTTTTGGTAAATTATGGTTTAGAAAACTGTTTTATCAAGCAATTGTAAAAGTTTGGTCGACCTTTTCAAAGGTTGTGGGTGTGGGCAAAGCCAACAAATACTTTCCGTTTATGCAATCTGACGATAGGTGCTGTAAAAAAACAGCATATCAAAAAGCCGAGATTCACGAAAAAGTGAGCCTCGGTGATTTTTTTGCTTGCATTCTTGAAATTGTATAAAAATATTAAGAATGTTAAAAATGTTTAAAATTTGGGCATAACTCGAAAAGGTGCAAAACCAAGCACCTTTAATGTAGAAAACTTTTTAGTTTTATGTACCTTGTTGATATGGTTTTTCATTGATATTAAATTATATCACAAAAATGACTGCATTCCTACCTTTCGGTTAGAATGAAGTCGTTTTTTTATTTAGGCTGTTTTTTACAGCTCTTTTAAATGCCGTTTAAAATCGTTTGATTTGCGTTTTAATTGATTAGTAGTGTAACTTTACATTTTATAACAAAGCAGATACAGGCTACATTAAAAGTATTTTTCAATAGAGAAATCGGAATTAATAATTACTCCGAAAATTCTATTGTTTTCTAATAGAATTTTTCCTTTATTTTTAAGTTCGTAAGATTTAATTTGAGAACCGTCAACATCTTCTAAATAAGATAGTTCTTTTAGTCCTCTTATATTTTTTACAAGTGCTTTGTCTTGTTTGTAAAAAATTTTTCTATCATAAATATTACATATCTCATATTTATACATATTATTCAATCCAATCCGAATTTTTGATTCACTTTTTTATTTGGTCTCATAGAACTGTCAATTATTTTTTTGTATACATCATCATCAGAAACATTGTCCTTTTTATACTTATTAAAATAATAATCAAAATCTTGTTAGTGTTAGCATCTAAATAGTACAAAACAAAATGAGATATCCCCTTTAAGTGTT
>OIZV01000048.1_pt1 | contig 82889 bp, 66 predicted proteins | sample 1588681 | NCBI WGS metagenome assembly OIZV01 (sample SAMN03283281) | human gut metagenome | biome: human-associated habitat; material: feces | host: Homo sapiens | place: Peru | collected 2012 | reverse complement strand
CGAAAACAGGGAATTCTGACGCTCTTTTCAGGGAAAAGTGCTTGACAAAAAACAACCAAAGAGCAGAGGAATGAGTTCTTTGACCGGGTACTGGCTTATCTGTCTAAGCTTATCAAATAAGTTTGTGGTAATTCCTGCTTCTTCGCTAGGAGGGATTGCTATGTTAAGAATTGCCGTGTGTGACGACAGCAGGACAGATGTTGAAATGTTGGAAGCTGCTTTTGATGAGCTTCCTGATTATCCGGTTGAATATGATGTGTATTTTAGCGGGAAAGAGCTGCTAATGTGTTCCATGCAGGACAAAGAGAATTATCATCTGTATATCTTTGATATAGAGATGCCGGATATGAATGGTCTGGAGCTGGCAAAAGAAGTGCGTAAAAGGGATGCGAAAGCCCTGTTTGTTTTTCTGACAAGTTATACAAGATACGTCATGGAAGTCTTTGAAGTGATTACGTTTGATTACATATCTAAGCCGATTACATTTGAGAAAATTGAGTCGGTTCTTTTGAAAGCTATGAATTATCTCAATATGATAAAACAGGACTTTGTCTTTCAATTCCGTAAAAATCATTTCCGTGTCAGTTGTGACGATATTCTGTATTTTGAAAAGAAAGGTCGGCAGGCTGTCATTCACACTCTTTCAGATACCTACAAAACAAACATGACAACAGAAGAAATATGGAAACAGCTTGATGAAAAGGTGTTTACCCATATTCATGTGTCCTATATCATCAATTTAGGGCATATCTGGGCAATTGAAGGCGATGAGGTCGTGTTAGACAACGAGGAGCGGCTTCTGATTGCCCGTTCCCAAAAACAGGGCTTAAAGGAAAAGCACATGGAACTTATGAAAAGGATGGTGTAGCCGATGGAGTTTATCATTCGTTTTATGGTAAATCTGTTTGATTTGGGAATCTTCTGGTATTACTTCCATTGTTTTAAGCAAATGAAGAAGGTGCCCAAAGGGCTTTTTGCTGCATATCTCGTAACAATGGCTGCAATATGGGCAGCGGTAAGCGGACTGGAAAATCCATATCTGAATCTTATCACTTTGTTATCCATTCTTCTGCTGACTACATTTTTCTTTGTGTCAAAGATGTGGATAAGAATTGTGAATATTGTTATTTTTGTGGGAACCGGTATTTTGTTTGAACCAATTGGGCTGCTTCTGCTTCAGGCTGCAAACTATACCTCAGAAGAGGATGGAGCCTATAAATATTATTTTGTGGTGGCTCTTTGCAGTTTTATCAGGGGAAATGTGCTGTATCTTCTTTCCAAGCTCATTTCTAAAAGAGGAGTGCGGCTTTCCAAAATTCCGAAAGAGATAATTACCGTTCTTGTTATGGTCTTTGTCTTTGCAGTTCTGAACTGCTGCTTCATAATTATTCTGTCTTTGGAATCAGGTAATCTTAAGAGCTTTATCATGTGCATTAGCATCCTTGTTTCCATCGTGCTGACTTATTATTTTATGCTTTACATGATGGAGAGGTTTAATTATCTTATGCGTAAGCAGTATGAGGATGAGATGTACCGTGAGGAGATGTTCTATAAGGAAATTTATTACAATGAAGTGGAAAAACGGAACGAGTGTGTGCAGAACTTGAGGCATGATCTGAAAAATAAGTTGCTTGAACTTTATCATCTGGCAAAAAAAGGGAATTCAAAAGCTCTTGTGGAGCAGATGGGAGGCTTGTGTCAGGAATTGGGGAAGATTGATGAGAGAATTTATACGGATAATCCGATTGTAGACTCTGTTCTCCGAATTAAATTTGGTCTGGCAAAATCGGAGGGCATAGAGATAGATACTGCTATCCATATTCCCAGGCAGATGCAGCTTGAACGTGGGGATATCGGTGTGCTATATGGCAATCTGTTGGATAATGCCATTGAAGCCTGTCGAAAGGTCCCGGAGGGGAAACGGTTTATCCGGCTGGAAAATAAATATCAGTCCGGTAAGCTGCTTTTGGTAATTACAAACAGTAAGACAATGGAGAAGAATGAAAATCTGAAAACTACTAAAAAAGACAGTTATAGTCACGGGCGGGGAATTTTGAGTGTGCAAAGGGTAGCGGAAAAGTATAACGGAACTGCTGGATTTACTGATAAAGGAGAGGTTTTTGAGGCTTCGGTTATACTTTATGGGATAGAAGTGAAAAAATAGAAGTGGAGTGAAACGTGTTCTGGCTTCGACAAAATAGGATAGGAAACGACAAAGTATTACATTTAACCAGCAATTTGTTACACTTTGCCTGCTTTTCCTTTTTGGGATGATATACTGTGTCTATAAAATCAAAGGGAGGGGATCATATCATGCCGAACATAAGAAAAGCAATGAATAAAATCAGTAGGGGAGTGTTATCCGGTGTGGCTGCAATGGCACTTATGGTAACAGCAGCGAATGTAAGCACATGCTGCTGGTTCATTCTCGGACAGGACAAATTACCGGACAATGCGAAAAAACTCCGTAAATTTTAGGGGATGACGTTATGAAGTTGATTACTGAATTTGCGGAAAAGATAAGTGAAAAATTAGTTCATAACGGGATTGTACCAAAGGCGGATGCTCCTTTATATCAGTATGGGATTGAAAATGCTATAACTGTTGCTGGAAATCTTTTGGCTTCCGTGATATTTGGTATTATAATGGGGAGACTGGGCGTTGTTCTGGTCTTCCTGTTTTTTTACGGCACACTTCGGAGCTTTAGCGGAGGCGTGCATTGTAAAAGCAAAGCAGGGTGTTTCTGTCTGTCAATGGCAATCCTGTTGATCCCAATCTATACCAGTGAGTGGATAATGGGAATAGTAAACACCCCCGTGCTTATTATAATCGGGATCATGGCGGTTGGGACGATACTGATATTAAGCCCGGTGGAGAGCATCAATAAACCGCTGGATGATGAGGAAAGAAGATTTTACGGGAGAGTGAGCCACTGCATTGTTGCATTGCAGGTCTGTATTCTTGCATTCCTGTTCTGCTTGGGCAAAATAGAATATTTTTATGCCGGATACAGCAGCCTGATTTTGGTGGCTGTATTTATGGTAATTGGGGAAATTTTAACAAAGCGTTACATTTAACCGACCTACTGTTACAGTTTGCCAAACTTAATGGCATTTTCTGATATACTGCTAAAGTCAGAAAGGGCGGGCTATGCGTAACGGAGAAAACTTGTACGAAATAATAGCCGGTAACATCAGGAGAAAACGGAAAAGGTTATCCCTGACGCAGGCAAAGCTTGCGGAGCGGGCAGATGTATCCATAGATACTGTCAAAAGTATAGAAAACGGCAGGAGGGCAATGAGCCTTGACACTTATTTGAACATAGTGCAGGCATTGGAGACTTCACCGCTTGCTCTAATGAGCCGGGAACAGCCGGAACAGTACATAGAGCGTTTTATTTTTATGATGAATCGGTGTAACGAAAGAGAAATAGAGTTCGCTCTGCATATGGTGGAGCAGCTTCTGAAGGGGCAGGATAACTATTTGAGTAAATAGTGTCCTGCCGCATTACTATATCTCTTTTGACAGTTTTTCGGCAAGATAAGCGATGACTTCCTCCACAGTGGGACTGTCTCCTTCACATGGAAAGTTATTCCAGAAGCGTTGTGCTTTCGGATCGCTGCTTTTCATGGCATAGGAAACAGCCCGCCCAATTTCGGATTTGACTTCCTCCGGCGTAATGCCTTCTCTTTTCGCGATAATCTTCAGATTTTTTTCAATCTTTTGTTTTTTCTCTGGGCTCATGGTTTTATAAAATTCCTTCCTTAATCTCTAATACTATCATACAACATTAGAATGATCTTGCGAGTTTTTTTTATGCCCGCAGGGTTGTTTTTTTATTTTATCAAAAATATGCAAAAACATGTGCGGGAAAGGTGTACGATGTTCCATTTAAAATAGTGGGTGTAGTCACTCTGATTGTTGTTGAGCCTGCGGTACAATACTTACTGCTTAAGCAATACGTAAGACGTCAGAAAGAGTAATCAGTGCAGTATTATGACAAGAAAGCTGTTGGTGAGCGGATTAAGGCAATTAGGCTCCGTAATGGGATGGCACAAAGTAGGTTGGCGGAGGAACTGGACTATACCAGTGAACGTCAGTTGCAGAGGATTGAGAGCGGGGAAACTTCCTGCTCTGTGGATAAGTTGATGGAACTGGCACAGATTCTCGGAGTGAGTACGGATTATTTGCTGTTTGGATATGAGAGTGCTTGTAGAGATGACATGGAAAAGTATATGTCAGGGAAATCAGACAGGGAGAAAGAGTACATATGCCGGGTACTGGATGCTGTGGTATCGAATATGGGTGTGTTGTTGAATGGGGAGTGACGAAATGCTGACGAAATTTGTAGAATATGATGATTTTTGTGGGGATGTGTGGTATAATTTTAAAGAAAATAGTGATATCTACAAGAAGTGTTTTGAACCTATAGATGAACAAGAGAGTTGTACGGATGACAGTATAAAAGAGATAATTAGGAAATATTAGAAAGGTATGGATATGGAGTATCTGGAAATACATTCAGAAATTTTCGATGATATAGTGGAAGACATCAAACAAAGAAATCTTTCAAGGAATAATATGCCCAAAATTATTGTGGGGACAGGACTTTCTGTGATTTATGGTGTTCCGGGGATGAAGGAATTAGCAGAGCACTTGGCAAAAGAAATTGCACAGTCAAGTGATGAACATTTGAAAGAAATTTGGAAGAATCACTGTGATGAAATAGAAGCAAATGGCTTAGAGGCAGGTTTGGCTAATCTTGCACAAAATGAAAATGAGTTAGTAGATGCGATTAAGCCGATAACAGCAAAGTTTATTTTGGAGAGTGAGGAAAAACTTCACAGAACGATTTATGAAAAAGATACTGGTTTTTGCAGGCTGCTGAACTATTTGAGTGGTACGGTTAGTGTCGATAAAAAGATAATTGATATTATGACACCAAACTATGACCGGATTATAGAGATTATATGTGACAAGTTGGGGATAGGCGTTATCACAGGATTTTACGGGAGCCTGTATGGAAAATTCAGTAGAAATCTGTTAAAACAGCCAACAGAAGTATATAATTGTAAGAATTATTCATGGATCAGGCTTTTTAAACCTCATGGCTCCATAAATTGGATTAGTGAGAATGGAAAAGAATACCTAACAAATGATTATGAAATTCTAAAAGAAAAAGCGGAATATATTGAGATTGTAACACCTGGAAGTTCAAAGTATAAGGTAGGAATGACAAACAATACGTTTCGATGTATGAGAGAAGAATTTAATGAGCTGTTGAATCCGAGGGATAATTATTCGCTTTTAATATATGGATATGGATTTAATGATGATCATTTTGATACTGCACTATTTGACAGTTTTCAGAAGAATGTCCTTATTTTATCAAGGGATGTTAAGCCAGACATAATCAATAAGGCACTAGAGAAAAAGAACATTACTGTATTTTATCATGAGGATGACAGAGAATATATGATTTATAAGTCGAAAAAATACACAATAGATATGCCGGTGTGGGATATTAATCAATTTGCTGATTTGTTTATAGGATAAAAGGGGTGATTTTATGGCGGGAAATATTAATGATTGTTTGGCAGACACAAATTGCATAGGTATGGTGGAAAATGTAGACACCCGAAAAGTTGTGGTGGGGGTTGAAAATGAAGGAGTACTAAATACATTAAAAATCAACGATATTGTTGTTTTGGGTGGAAGTAATTCTGATGAGAAGCTGATTGGAATTTTGACTAAGGTGACAAAGAAGAAGGTTGAATTTGATGAAACAGAGCAGACAGAAGACCTATTGTATTCAAATAACTGCTGTGTCGTTAATTTGGTGGGAAGTTTTTACAATAAATATGGTGTTGGAAGTGAGAATAAATTCAAAAGAGCAATTAATACATATCCTGAAATAAATAGTAAAGTATATCAGGCGAATGAAGCCGCAATGCAGATGATAATGAATGCTGTGAGTGGCAAGGCGGCAGAGAGTAAAAGTTTAGAAATCGGACATTTTGCCAGCAATAAGGATGTGGCAGCAATATTAGATGGCAACCGTTTCTTTCAACGACATGCATGTATTGTTGGTAGTACAGGAAGTGGAAAATCCTATACAGTTGCCAGTGTATTGGAAAAAGCCAATCAATTACCATATACCAATATGGTCGTTTTCGATTTGCATGGGGAATATAATGAGTTATCTTATGCAGATCAGATTAAGATTTGTGATGAACCAGGTGGTTTACACATTCCATTATGGTTTTTCAATTATGAGGAAATTCATTCATTGTTTGTAGAATCATCAGAAGGGACATCAACCAATCAAAGGGCGGCGGTAATCAATTATATTTTGCAGAAGAAAAAGGAATATATCAAAAATAACATGAGTGCTGTTTCAGAAGAAATAGTCACTGCTGATACACCGGTTCCTTTTTCAGCAAAGGAACTAATAGAATATCTGGAGAATCAGAATATTTTAGAAGTCGATACTGGAGAAGTCTATAAATCAGGCGATAGTAAGGGACAGGCAAAGACGAAGAAAGGGCAGTACTATGACAAATTGACCAACTTGATTACCCGTCTGAGAACAAAGATAGATGATAAAAAGTATGGATTTGTATTTAATGAAGAGGATACAACGCAGGCGGATTATCTAAATCAATTTGCTGCAAGGATTATGGGGAACGATAAATATCGAATTAAGGTTATAGATTTATCAGAGGTTCCATCCGATATGTTAGCAATTATCATTGGTATTGTCACTCGTATAATATATGATATACAGTTTTGGATAACTCCGGCAAAAGATGAGGCACGTCATCCGTTGGTGCTGGTGTGTGATGAGGCACATATTTATATGTCTAATGACATGTCAAAAATGAAAGCGGTAGAGAAGAAATCCCTTGAAATTTTTGAGAAGATTGCCAAAGAAGGAAGAAAGTATGGGATTGGGTTGCTGATTGTATCTCAAAGACCGGCAGAACTAAATACAACAATTATGTCCCAGTGTAATAATATCGTTAGCCTAAAGGTAACTAATGACAGGGACAAATCGGCAGTAGCGGCAATGCTGACAGATTCATTGGTGGGAATTGTAGAAATGCTTCCCAATCTGGATGTTGGTGAATGTGTTGTTGTTGGCGATGCAATTATGTTGCCATCCAAGATTATTCTGGATAAGCCAAAGGAAAAACCTAAGAGTGCAACTATAGATTTTTGGGATAGATGGTTTGACGGAAAACAGACAGTTTTTGATATTGATGCAGCAACATTGAATTTGATAAAGCAGTCGAGAGGATAAGGAACTAATAAAAAGTGATAGATAATCCGGTATTATCTGTTAAATTTGACAGAAATAAGGGGTAATTCTAAATTATCTACCATAAGAAGTGATAGGAGAGGGAAATGTATGAGGCGATATTCTAGCGGGAAGTCTCCCAATTTAATATGGCAGATGGAAGCAAATTTGGGACAAAACTTTGAAGATTTTGTTGCAAAAATTATTATGGCACAATTGCGTCAGCTACATCCACAAGTACAAGTATTCCAAACACGGCGCGTAGCAGATGGTGGAAAGGATGTTATTGTTTCCACCAAAATTAACACTGTGAATATTTTAGGTCAGAGTTTTACTTCATTTAATGGTAAAGGAATCCAAATATGTTTTGAGTGCAAAAGTACAGATAATAGCATTTTAAGGTATGATAAAGTTTCTTCTAGTAGTTCCAGAATGCAATTTCAAGACACCGAGAAGTATGATTATTATGTTCTGGTAACTAATAGTGAAATTTTGCCGCAAACATACTGGTATTTGACTAAGACGCTGGAAAGAAGCAACATATCATTCCGATTAATAGATGGGTATTTATTGGGCACGTACCTTTTAAGTCTTGAAGATCCAAAGTTGCAACATGCACTCAATAATCCGTATAATTTATCAGATCATGCGGATTTTTACTATGAGTATCAGGTTGATACTGTAGTTTCACAATTAACTAATCGATATGATTTATATATGCTTTTTCGAAATTACTCCAATAATGAAAAGCATTGTGTTTTACAGCTTAGGACAGATGTGGATTGGAATACTTCCGAAGACAATATATCCTTTGTGATTGCACCCAGTGGTGCAGCCGTCAAAAAAGTAACGGTAGAACAAAAACACTTTGATGGCATCCCAGAACTCCTATTTCACATTCAAATTAATGGCACAGAATCAGTTGTTATGATTAATGGAATAAATGGCACACAGATTTTTGAACCTCCATTTTTTGGAGAATCAAGAATCCAAATTGTTAACGACCTTGAGGAAAGGCTAAAGTCGACCATGCCACCAAGCATTGTCTGCTTTTGGGGGGATGCCGGAATTGGTAAAACGAGACTTGTGCAAGAATTGTTCTCAAGATTGCAGGGCACGCTATTAGATCTTTATGAATGTAAACTTCAACAGGGTCATACTCCCCAAAAAGAAATTGAAAGATTTCTGCTTGAGCATGGATACATACAAGAGGGGCAGTATGTGGATTTTGTTTCTATGATAGAAAACTGTAGGACTCCGTTTGGGAATCAAGCGGTAATATTTTTAGATGATTTTCACAATGCAGACGATAGCTTCCTTTGCGAAATACAAAGGCTAAAGTCTAACTTATCTTCAATCACGTTGCTGATTAGTGGAAGAACCGATTTTACCATCGGAAACATCAATTACTTGTCGTTTGTTCAATGGGCAAATGAAAATTTGCCAGAGTCGTGCTTCAATGTAGAGCCGCTTACTGATGATGAAGCTAAAAATTTAATTAGGGTGTTGATTGACGGTATACCTCCATATGCATTAGACCGTTTATTTAATCTAAGTGCGAAAAACCCACTTTTTATTGTTCAATATGTAGAGTATCTGTTGGATTGTAGTTTGGTAAAGATTCAAAATCGGAATACGGTAGGCATTATAGATATTAACAAATTCCATGTAAAACGTTTTATGCCAACACAGATTGCAGATATCTACTATCAGCGGCTTTCTCATCTACAAAAAGAGAAAGATGGCGAAACCTGTTTGAATCTATTGTACAAAATTGCGTTATGCAATGGTAAAATGAACCTTGCGTTATTTAACATGTTTTTTGAGGATTCATCTGAGCAATTGAATGAATTGATGCGACGGCGCCTATTAAAATATGAAGAAAATGAAACGATTGCTTTTGTTCACGAAAGTTTATTTCTATACGTGAGCGAACAGTTGAAAGGTAAAAAAGCAATAAGAACTTTTCTCGCAAAAGAGATTGTATCCATACCAAACATTGATCATGTTTTAGGTATGTTTCAAACCGGAAGACTCTATTTATACAGCAAAGATTACAAGAAAGCAAGAGAATATCTACACACGATTGAAACATGGCTAATCACAGTGGATAATATTTCAAATGTCAATGTAAACTTAAATTATTATAAATATTTAGATGATATGTTTGAGTTGCTTCGACATGCTCGCAAAAATTTTCCTCTAGCAAAAAAGGCATTGCTGATGCGAGTATATATCACTCTTCATCATTTTGCCCCGATTAAAGCAGTAGATGAATGCGATATTGTGTTAAAAAAACTTAAACAATATAAGATGGTAGATGATAGACCATTTTGTCTTTCCATTATGGAATTAAAAGCTCATGCCTTAATGAACGCAGGCTTGTATCCAGACGGAGAAATCTTACTAAAGGAAATCCAAGCAGATTGGTTGTGCAATAAAGAAATATTATCTGATGAAACTTTGTTCGATCTATATGATAGATTGGCAGCAGTTTATCGGGCATTCAATTTAATAGACTTATCTAAGACATATAATACTCTGTCAATAACCTTAGCTGACAAATTGGATGACGATAGGTTAAGAGCCTTGGCATATAGAACAAAATTTAAAATAACTCTATATCCTAATATGGATCTTTCTAGCGAAAGCTTGCGAAAGTCCATAGAAGCAACTGCACTGATGCCATCCAAAAGGATTGAAACAGATAATTCTCTAGATGTTTGTGCATTAGAAATATTAAGTAATTCTACTGTTCATCAGGACAAGCTGATTTTAAAGCTTAATTCAATGTTACAAGATATTGAAGCAAACAATCTGCATCGCGCTCAAATTCACTGCTTTTTCTTGCTTGCAATATGCAATCTATTGAAAAGCGAAGAAAAGGCAACCCTTCTAGCGAAAGAATATGTAGATAGAGCTATTAATCTCAGCACATCTTATGGAATTGTAGGATATTTGTGGCGTTTATATAACTTGCAAGCAATTATTGGAATACGGATGGGGTTCGACTCTCAACATATTTATAAAATTTTTTTCACAGTATTTGATATACTGAAAAAGCAAGGGCTTCTATATATAGGGAATCGTGATGCATGCGAAGGGAATATTTTGGCGTTAAGCAATATCGGATACTATTTACAAGAACATAAATTTGAATCACAGTTCTATCAAACGATGTCCCTTGTTACGTTTGCGGGGCAAGAATACTCTGCGTATCCAAACCAAAATCTATCCGATAACCCGGTTAATACCTTTCTAGTACAGCAATATGCAAAGGCGAGAAAAAGAGAGATATTATTTGCACAAAACACTCCACCCAATCTTCTATGGGATACGCAAACACGCTATCTGCTTATCCTCTAAGGCTTAGTTACTACGCAGTTTCCTATTACAAGAACGTCAATGTTAGTTTTCAAAAAAGTGTTTAACGCATCTTGCGGAGATTCGACAATAGGCTCTCCAGCAACATTGAACGACGTATTTAGTACCACGGATACCCCTATAACTTTTTTCAGTTCAAGCAATAGCTGATGTATAAAGGGGTCGCTCTTTTTTGATACCGCCTGAACGCGAGCAGTATTATCTACATGTGTCACGGCTGACAACTTTTCGCGATATTCTTCTCTAACAACTGGCGCAAGTAACATATAGTCTGAGGAAGCCCGTAATGCAAAATATTTGAACTGATCCTCCTTCGCAACCGTAGGTGCAAAAGGACGGAATTCTTCACGATGTTTAACGCGACGATTTAAGATGTCTTTCATGTATGGATGGGTTGGATTTGCCAAGATACTTCTATGACATAGAGCTCGCGGTCCTAACTCCGTTCTTCCTCTGTGCATGCCAACAATCTTGTTTTGAGATATATATTCTGCTGTTATCTTTGCCAAATCACCATCTGCATACTTTTTGTAGGAAAGATTTTTCAATCGGATTGCATCTTCAATTTCTTGCTCGGTATAATCTAAACCGATGTAGGGTAAATTAATGTGAAAATCGGATTGTGTTCCGAACATTTCCATGTAAGCATAGTATGCACTGCCAAGAGCTTGACCATCGTCTCCAGCCGATGGAATAATAAAAACATTTTTAAAATTACATTCACAAAGTATTTTATGGTTTAATAGGCAGTTTAAAAATAATCCACCTGCAAGACACAAGTTTTCACATGAGTATCGGGTCTGATAGTTCTTCAACAGCGAAATTATTGCACATTCTGTAAACTCTTGAACTGTGGCAGATATATTCGCACGTTCTTTCAAGATAAAATCTCTATGAGACTTTCCTGACATGATATGCAATGCGTAAATTTCTTCTAACATATCCTTATACTTTAAATCAAAATCTAAATCACGAAAATCTAATTGGGAGTAATCAAAATAAGATCTTCCATACGAAGCAAGTCCCATCGTTTTACCACATTCTCCATGTGCAAAGCCAGTCAAATGCGTAATTTGCGCATATTTTCGTGCTATACTAATTTGATGGTTGCGTACATAATCCGGCATAAAAGGATATATAGTATTTACTGGATTTTCCATTTTGCGCACAACCATATCCTGTGTCCGTGCGGCGAGTGGTTGTATTTTTCCGTGACTACCGTAATACAAAGTTTCAGCTTCTTGCTTATCCCCGATATAGTCACCTCCACCATCCGCAACAAATATCAGGCTTTCGGAAAAAGTGGACGAACAAAAGGAAGAATATGCGTGTGCCAAATGATGTGACAGAAAGAAAAAAGGAATTTCGCGACATCTATAGTGAGCGAAAAAGTCATCCTTATAGAACTGTTTTACCTTTTCACTTTCTATTCCTGCGCCGGACATACCAATGCATGAAACCTGTGAAATATCAATATTACAATGTTTCAAAACAGCGTCAACAGCTGTATAGGGGATTTCAGGAGAGTCAGAGTACTTCACTCGGTCTAATCTTTCATTCGCTATATTAACAACAACCCTTCCGTCAATAATGATACATGCACTTCTGTCATGTTTCACATGAACTCCCAACACAATATTCATAGTACCCTCCATTTCCAATTTTTATGGTAGATAATACCGGATTATCTGTCAAAAAGAGACAACTCACTCGGAGTTGTCTCTTAAAAATTATATTTTAAATTTCCTCTTTGATGTTGTTTTGCTGCAAGAATATCTTTTTGCTCTGTTTTAATTCATTTATCCATGATATGCCATACATAAACTTACCAGATTACACCGTCCTACTCGCCAATCTGTGTCGTAAAAAAATCAGGTGTTTTGTCATATCATAGTTCAAGGCTCACATGAGCCTTGAACTATGAAAAACTAAATAGGACACGCATACACCTGATTTTATTTTCGCCTTTTTATCTGTCTATGCTTATTGCAGGGATAAAGGGGTGGCAGAGTCCCATTTCGTGCGAAGATGTACCTGCAAGGATTTCATTGTTGCCCGTGAAGGTATGGAGCAGAGGATTGTGCCTACTGGCATGGCAGTCAGAGATAATGAGGTAAAACGGCACCGGAATTTCAGCAAAAAGCATTTTTCGGGAGTGGCTGCCTGTGGATTTCGTCTGGTTGGGCATGACGGAGGTGCAGTGCGGGATGAAGCCGTCCCAGTGTATGTTACCCGGTTCGGGGATTCTGCTAAGAGGCAGATTTTGGAGAATGGCGGTCTTGTGCCGCTGTTCTCTGAAATAAAGAAGTTTGTACTGCTTGAAGGATAGATTATTTAAGAAGTTATCTTTTGAGATAAGGGGGCGGGTGCACCGCATTCTTATCTCAGGAGATAACAGCCGGCATATCTTTCTGTAATAATCTAAGAAAGAGCAGGTAAAGAGAATATGTGCAAGATAGGCATTATGTTAGGTACAGCCGGGGAGAATCTTCCTTCGGCTATTTTATTTATGAACTCCAACAAATCGGAGAAGAACATCCGTAAAAAGGTTGCCAAGACCAGAGAGAAGTGTCTCTCGTATGGAATTATCTTAGGACATGATGTGGTCATTTGCAAAGGACCGGACAGGGATGTTGACCGTGATGCAGTCAATCTTTTGATTTCCTTTTTGATGACCGGACAGTATGACATGGTGGCGGTGGACAAGCTGACAGATTTAAGGGAAGATGTATTCGATATGGAGGAACTTATGAAGGATGCCGCTAAGATTGGTGTCGGTTTCCTTGAATTATCCACAATGGACTATTACGAATACAAGGATATAAAGCCTGCCCCTGACAATATTATTCCGATATGGGGCGGAGGCACAGGCTGCTGATGAAGATCAGACGAGGAGACATACTTTATGCGGATTTGGGTGGTCAGTATCAGGGAAGTATGCAGGGAGGTATGCGACCTGTGGTTGTTGTCAGCAATAATATGGCAAACAAGCACAGTACCGTAATCACGGTAGTCCCTCTCTCCACCAAAATCTTTAAAAAGAAAAACCTCCCCACTCATGTATTCGTATCGGCATACCGGGCAGAGGGACTGGAACAGCACAGCATAGCCCTCTGTGAACAGGTGACTGCCCTTGACTATGGCAGGATTATTGAGAACGTGGGAAAGGTTGACGAGGAAACCCTTGCAAGGATCACCGAGGCGGTGCAGGTACAGGTGGGGGCGTTTGATAAGTATAACGGATAAAAAGAGTAAAGCCGGGCGCAGTATCCCGGCTTTTACATACAGAGGTTTGTATGTCATAGGACAATCTGCGAATTGAATAGAATGAAACAAGCAGAAGATAGGAGAGCTAAAGTGTTAGATATATCAGAGGAAAAACTTGATGCAATGGAGGCTGTGGATATTCGTACTGTGGATATAAACACGCTGACAGATATTCGGGATATCAAAATTGACACAAAACTGCCCGTAGAAGAAAAACTGGATTCCTTTGCAAGACAGACAAATAATATCTATGTCCATCGTATGGGAGACTATGTGGTTAAGGTCAGATTTCAAAAGGAGGGAGCGAGTATTGACGACAAGATGGAGGAATATCTGCGGCATTTAGCAGAAATTCACATATAGCGTATTTTTGATAAAAATCGAAAAAGCCTTGAAAGAATCTAAAAGTTATGTTAACCTAAAATCAGGACAAATCAAGGAAGCTCTTGAATTTTAGGTTTATTACGGCTTAATAACTTAAAAGTCAGGAGTGATCAAATGAATAAAAAACATTTTCTAGCAGCCATGTACCTCCGTCTTTCAAGGGATGACAGTGATGTCGGAGATGTGACAGACAAGGATGGTAGACTGAAATCCGAGAGTAACAGTATCGGAAATCAGAGAGAGCTGATCAGAGCCTTTATCCATGAACAGCAGGATATCGAATTGTATGATATTTATGTTGATGATGGGTTTTCGGGCAGTAATTTCGACAGACCAGAATTTAAAAGAATGATAAGCGACATCGAAGCAGGAAAGGTGAACTGCGTCATTGTAAAAGACCTTTCTCGTTTTGGGCGTGATTATATTGAATCCGGGAGATATATACAAAAAATCTTCCCGGCTCTTTCTGTGCGTTTTATTGCACTTACAGACCATTATGACAGCTTTCATGCGGATGTAGGGGAGAGCGGCATTGTGCTTCCGGTCAAAAACTTCATTAACGATTCCTATTGCAGAGATATTTCCACAAAAGTGAAAAGCCAGTTTGAAGTAAAGAGAAAGAATGGGGAGTGTATTGCTCCGTTTGCCCTTTATGGATACAGAAAGGCGGATAACAACAAAAATCAGCTTGTGGTGGACGATTATGCTGCGGAAATTGTGCGTAAGATTTTTAACTGGAAAATGGAGGGTGTTGCGGTTTCAGCCATAGCGGATAAATTGAATGAACTTGGTATCCTTTCACCCAAAGAGTATAAAAAATCCACAGGCGCAAATTACAGAGGAGGATTTTCCGGTGCAGTAAAATCCATGTGGAGCAGTGCCACAGTAAAGCGAATACTGACAAATGAAATGTATCTCGGTCACATGGTGCAGGGGAAAACAGAAAAGATAAATTATAAGCTGAAAAAAAGTGTGGAAAAGCCTGAAAAAGATTGGGTTAAGGTGGAAAATACCCATGAGCCGATCATATCGGAAGATGTTTTTCTGGTTGTTCAGAACTTGCTGAAAGCAGATGGACGGGTGAGCCCAGTATCAGAGAAAAACAGTTTTTTTACAGGAATATTGTTTTGCGGAGATTGCGGAGAGCAGATGATAAGGCGGGTAAACCGCTATAAGAATACACAGCGGGTTTACTATATCTGTTCCACCAAAAACCGGGGTGAGGGCTGTACCAGACACAGCATACCGGAAGATGCTCTTAAGCAGCTTGTATTGGAAATGGTAACGAAATTTGCAAATTGTTTTTTGCAGGAAAAGCAGATGTTTGAAAAAGCTCTGGATATGGAAACAAATTTTGAGTCCATAGTCCATTATGATACCGAAATTGCAAGATTAAAGGAAGAACAGGATAAATATTATTCTCTCTGTTCGGGCTTATATGAGGACTTGAAAGAAGAGATTATCACAAAGAGCGAATTTGAACGTCTGCACAGCGAGTTTAAAAGGAAAGCCGGAGAATTTGAGGAAGCACAGAAAAAACAGGAGCTTATGATTAAGGAACTGTTTAAGAATGGTGTCATCTCTGCAGCAAGGCTCAAGACCATGCAGGACTATGCGGAACTGAGAGAGATAGACCGTTATACTCTTTGCAGTATGGTAAAGAAGATTTCAGTATATGAGAACCACAGAATTGAAATTGAGTTTTATTATACGGATCAGTATCGCATTATGCGGGAAGTCAACAAGAGAATAAAAGACGAACAGAAGAAAAACTGTATGGCAGAAAGGAGTGCATAAGAATGGGCAGAGTATCCAAACGAGGTAACTCGTTAAGAAAAACAGCAGGCGTTCAGACAGAACAGAATGTGAAAGTCAGACGATACAGAGCCGGTATCTATGCAAGACTTTCAGCGGATCATGATGAAAGAAAGAATGAATCGGTTGAAGTTCAGAATGAGATTGCAAGGAAATATGTAGAAGAATTTAATCTGAAGAATACGGAAGAAATCATAGACATTATTGATTGTTATACCGATTTGGGAAAGACCGGCAGCAATTTTGAAAGAGAGGGCTTTCTTAGGCTATTGCAGGATATAAGGCTTGGCGAGATAAATTGCGTCATAGTAAAAGATTTGTCAAGGTTTGGCAGGAATTACCTGGAGGCGGGAAATTACATTGAGAAGATATTTCCGTTTTTAGGAGTACGCTTCATTGCAGTTGCTGATGGGTTTGATACCAGAAAGGAAGGCAATGAAAATAAGCAGATGGCTTCCGAAATCAAGAACCTTGTAAATGACATGTACGCAAAGGATTTTTCCAAAAAGGCGAAGCTGCACTTAAAACAGAGAAGGGAAGAAGGTTCTTATGTTGGAGGCCCTCCACCTTATGGATATATGGCAGAATGGAGCGGAAAACGGCGTAGATTGATACCGGATGAAAATACGGTGGATATTGTTCGCTTTATATTTGAGAAATTCGTTGAAACGGAAAGCTATACTGCGGTTGCGGATGAACTGAACCACAGACAGATCAATCCGCCTTCTATGTATAAGAAAACAAAAGAAGTTTACTATAGACCCGAAGCAGGAGCATATAAAGGGTGGGATAAGAGCGCAGTGGAGAGAATCCTGAAAAGTGAAACCTATACAGGAACTCTGGTGCAGGGAAAAACCAGTATAACCGCAAGGGATGAGAAGAACCGTATTCATAAGCCGGAAGATGACTGGGTAATCACAAAGGATGCACATGAGCCATTGATTGACAGAGAGTTATACCAGAAATTGGTGGAGATTAGAGAAAAAATGAAGGAACGCAAAGCTTCTTATAATCATCCAACGAAGGGATATCCGATAGGGGAAAACATTTTTGATGGTGTACTGTATTGTGGAGTATGTGGCAGAAAAATGACAAGAAGCAGCTATGTAAAGCACTATGCAGATGGGGAAAAAGCAAGGCTTGACGGATATTTCTGCTTGAACAGCGGACAAACGAAAATTAAAGTATGCCCGGACTCTAACCGTATTTCAAAGAATGAGCTGGTGGATATATTGTTACCTCTTATCCGTATGGAATTTGCAGTTTTCCTGAACAAGCCAAAGCATTACATGGAGTATGGCAAAGAAAGAATTGCAGAGGCGGTTAAAAAGGCGGAAGCAAGACTAAGGGAAACAGAGGCAAGGCTGAGACGTTCTCAGGAGGAAGAAAGCTGTGTATATATGGATTACCGTGCTGGGAAAATTCCACAAAAAGAATATGTGGCTTTCAAGATGAAGCAGGCGAACATACTGGAAGATCTGAGAAAACAGCAGGAAAGTCAGCAGCAGGAAATAAGAGCATTGGATAAACTCTCCGGAAAATATATGGCAGCTATTAAAGCTCTGTTAAAACTGAAAAGTGGCAAAGAGCTTACAAAGGATATGATAGAAGCGTTTATTTCAAAAATATATGTTTATCCGGGTAAACGTATAGAGGTTATATTTACCTTTACAGCAGACTGTATGGAAGGGGTGAAGTAGAATGGAGCGTTTGGCATTATATTTACGGTTATCCTTAGAGGACGAGGGAGAAAAGGACGAGAGTAATAGTATAAGCAATCAGAGAAAGTTGATATATGAGTACATACATCACGATTCCGAATTAAGCGGGTATGAGGCTGTGGAGTTTAGTGATGATGGCTTCTCCGGCACCAATATGAATAGACCGGGGATGCAAAAGTTGTTAAAGGAGGTAAAGGCAAATAATATCAGATGTATCATTGTAAAGGATATGTCCCGTTTTTCAAGAGATTATATTGAGATGGGTACGTATCTGAACCAGATATTCCCTTTTATGGGCATTCGTTTTATCGCTATCAATGACCATTATGACAGCAGGGAACATCACAGAAGTACCATAGAGATTGATACCGCATTTCAGACACTTTTATATGATCTTTACAGCAAGGATGTATCGGTTAAGGTAAAGGCTTCGATTGAAAATAAGTGTGCAAAGGGAGAATATGTTTTCGGACAGGTTCCCTTTGGATATGAAAAAAGCAAAGAAATAAAAAATGCTGTTATCGTGAATGAAAAAGAGGCAGAAATTGTGCGCTATATCTTTTCCCTTGCGGTACAGGGGAAAACTAGCACACAGATAGCAAGACAGCTTTATAAGGAAAACGTACCTACCATTACTCAGATGCGTAATCCGGAAAAGAAATATACAGACGGTAAAGTCCATTCATGGAGTGTAACTGCTATTAGAAAAATATTGAATAACCGTTTTTATCTCGGAGAAATGGCATATGGAAAATCGGTCAGAAAGTCCGTAGGAAGTCAAAATGGTATTGCTGTATCGAAAGAAGATTGGAAAGTAATTCGGAATCACCACGAGGCACTCATTTCAGAAGAAATATATGAGCAGGTATCGTCATTCAAACCGAATTATTCTACAAAAAGAAACAGGGAGAAGCATCCGCTTACAGGAAAATTGTATTGCGGTGGATGCGGATATTCCATGGTTTATAAGCCACTATGCGAAAAGAGCCGTTACAGGCGGTTTGAGTGCCGAAAACATGCTCTGTTGCAAATCCCGGATTGTTGCACTTACATGAATGCTGATCTGCTTGAACAAACCGTACTGATGATGCTGAATAAAGAGTTAATGCTTCGTGGAAATGCCATGAAACAGAATGAAAGCCTATCTTCATTTCAACGGGCAGGCATCCAGTCATTGAAAAAGAAACTGGAGAAATGCAGACAGGAACAAAAGCAGATTCGGGCAGAAAAGGATAATTTGTATGAACAGTATGCTTTGAAAGCAATCAGTAGTGAGGAGTATCAGAAACGTTCAAACGAGCTGACAGAGCGCTTATCTTCATTATCCGTAAAGGAATCTGATACAGCGGGAAAGCTTTCTGGATTGGAAAGCGAATACCAGAAAGCAGAGGCTGATATGAAGCAGATTATCCGGTATTCGCATATTGAAGAATTGACGCAGGAAGTTGTTGATACTTTTATTAGAAGAGTTTATGCTAATAAAGAAAAAAGGATAGAGATTGAGTGGAATTTCAGTATGGATTGCGGAGTAAGTCAGGCAAATGGAACTTAGCAATAACTATTCATCAATTTTTACAGGACTTAGCAACTATTTCACATTAACCCAACGAAGTTATGCAGGATGGCGAAATTTTTATTTGAAAAAAATAAAAAAGTTCGTAGCAATAACTTGACATCAACGGGCTGGGGAAAGCTCTGCGTGGCGGAGAGCATACCGCGGCGGGCGAGGGTATAGGAAGGAATTTTGTGCCCTTGTACCCAGAGGCGCTGCCGACCGAGGGTATGGGAAGAAATTATGTGCCCTTGTACCCAGAGCAGCCGACAGGTGAGGGTATAGGAAGGAATTTTGTGACGCAGTACCCAGAGTCGGCGGCGACCGAGGGTATAGGAAGAAATTTTGTGCCCTTGTACCCAGAGCAGCCGACAGGCAAGGGTATAGGAGGAAATTTTGTGTTGCAGTACCCAGAGTCGGCGGCGACCGAGAGTATAGGAAGAAATTTTGTGATGCTGTACCCAGAATCGGCGGCGGGCATAGCAATAATGAGAATTTACGGGCTTGTTTATAGCGCCATAACCAGATATAATAGAGTCATCTTATGCAAAACATGTAGGAATTGTTAAACTTACAACAGTCATCGGAAAGTTATGAGTTTCGCATTTGCCTGGAAGAAAACAAGACTAGAAAAATCAAGAATAGAAGAGGTGAAGTATGGCGGAGGAATTAAAGGACAGGAAAGATGTCCCGGAGGAGCTTACATGGGATCTCAGCAGAATTTACGCGACAGAGGCGGACATGTTCGCCGATGCAGAGAAGGCAAAGCAGCTTTCAGAGGAGATAGCGGAGAGCTATCAGGGGAAGCTGGACACGCCGGAGCGGATCGAAGAATGTGTCAGCAAGTACCGTACTGTCAGAGAACTGATGACACTGGTGGGGAATTACTGCGACCTTGCCCTTTCCGTGGATTATTATGACAATCACAATCAGGAGTGCATGGGCAGGATAAGCCGTCTCGGCGCGGAGATCAACAGCCGTCTGAGCTTTGTGAGCAGCGAGATCACGCAGCAGCCGGAGGAAGTAATACAGGCGGCGATAGAGCTCAGCGAGCACAACAAGGGATATTTGAAGGATATTTTGAGGGAGAAGGCGCACAAGCTGCACCCCGAGGCGGAGCGCGTGATTTCTGCGCTGGGGCAGAGCATCTACAGTACGCCCTATGAGATCTACAATTCCGCGAAGCTGGCGGATATGAAATTTGGGCCGTTTACAGCGGAAGGCAAAGAATATCCGCTCGGCTATTCCCTCTTTGAGGACAATTACGAATATGAGCCGGACACTGCGGTGCGCCGGGCAGCTTTTTCCGCTTTTTCCAAAAAGATCAGAGAGTATGAGAACGTGACTGCGGCGGCTTATAACGCGAATGTCCAGACGGATAAGGTACTGGCTACACTCCGCGGCTACGACTCCGTATTTGACTATCTGCTCTTTGGGCAGAAGGTGGACAGAAAGCTTTATGACCGCCAGATTGACCTGATTATGGAAAAGCTCGCACCGCATATGCGCAAATATGCAAGACTGATTCGGAAGGTACATCATCTGGACAGAATGACCTACGCCGATCTGAAGCTGCCGGTTGATCCGGGGTATGCGCCGGATGTCACAATCGAGGGATCGAAGGAATACATAGAGAAGGGACTGGCGATTCTCGGGGAAGATTATGTGGACATGATAAGGACAGCCTACCGCGAGAGATGGGTGGACTTTGCCCAGAATAAGGGAAAATCGACGGGCGGCTTCTGCGCGAGCCCCTACGGGAAAAATTCTTACATCCTGCTGAGTTGGAACCACAAGATGTCGGATGTGTTCACACTGGCGCATGAACTGGGACATGCCGGACATTTCAAGGCATGCAATCAGGCACAGTCGATCTTTGACACAGAGGTTTCTACTTACTTCGTGGAAGCGCCGTCCACGATGAATGAGCTGCTCATGGGACATTATCTCTTGAAGACCAGTGAGGACAAGCGTTTCCGCCGCTGGGTTCTGGCGTGCATGATCGGAAATACCTATTACCACAACTTTGTCACACATCTGCTTGAGGCAGCTTATCAGAGAGAGGTTTACAGGCGTGTGGATGCCGGGGAGAGCGTACAGGCGGAGAGCCTGAGCGGCATCATGCGCGAGGTGCTGGAGAAATTCTGGGGAGATGCGGTGGAGCTGAACGAGGGCGCGGAGCTGACATGGATGCGCCAGCCGCATTACTACATGGGATTGTATTCCTATACCTACAGTGCCGGGCTGACTGTGGCGACGCAGGTCTGCAAGCGGATTGAAAAGGAAGGACAGACTGCGGTAGATGACTGGAAGAAGGTGCTTGCTGCGGGCAGCACGCTTGATCCGGTGGGACTTGCCGCGCTGGCGGGAGTTGACATTACAACGGATGCGCCGCTGGCGGACACAATAGAGACAATCGGCGAAATGATCGACGAGATCTGTGAACTGACTGAGGAACTGGAACCGATCAATCCCATCACACACCTTGACTACCCGGATGTGGATGTGATCAGAGTCGAAGACACCTATTATATGATCAGCACCACGATGCATTTTATGCCCGGCTGCGAAATCCTGCGTTCCTATGACCTGCGTCACTGGGAGCACGCGACCTATGTGTATGATGTGCTCGACGGTACTCCGGCGCAGAAGCTTGAGGGGGATCAGAGCATCTACGGACAGGGCATGTGGGCGGCATCCCTGCGGTATCACAAGGGGAAATTCTATGTCTGCTTTGTGGCAAACGATACGCACAAGACCTATCTCTACACATCGGAGACGATGGAAGGACCGTGGGAGAAGCATTATGTGGAGGGCTTCTATCATGACTGCTCCCTGCTTTTCGACGATGACGACAGAGTGTACATTGCCTACGGAAACAAGAATGTGTACATTACGGAGCTGAAAAGTGATCTGAGCGGGCCGAAGGAGGGAGGGCTGCACAGACTGGCAGTCAGCGACGAGGGCAACCCGAACCTCGGCTATGAGGGAACGCATTTTTACAAGATCGGCGGAAGGTATTATCTGTTCTTTATCCATTCAGCATGGGATCACTGGAAGAGAACGCAGGCGTCCTTTGTGGCGGATTCGATAGACGGCGAGTTTGTCGGCGGTGAGATTCTGGAGGACGACAGGGGCTACTGCGGTCAGGGTGTTGCGCAGGGCGGTATTGTCGATACGCCGGACGGAAAATGGTATGCCATGCTCTTCCAGGACAGCGGTGCGGTCGGACGCATCCCGATTCTGATTCCGATGGAATGGCGGGAGGGATTGACAGTGCGGCGCGAGGCACTGCCCGGAGAACAGGCGGAGAGAAGGATCGAGGCACCGTTCCCGGTGCTTGGCGAGAACGGCAGGATACCGGAGCACTTTGAGATAGAGAGTACGCGCCCCGGACATGAGTATGTGTCGTTGGTGGACAGCGATGACTTCAAGGGTCAATGGAAGATATGCTGGCAGTTCAATCACCAGCCGTTGCTGTCTCTGGTAGAACAGGATCGGGAAAAAGGGATTTTCCGCGTCAGGACGGATAAGCTGTGCACGAGACTGACACAGGCGCGGAATATGATTACGCAGAGAATGTGGTATCCGGGGTGCGCCGGGGAGGTCACGGTTGACGGAAGCGCCCTGAAGGAAGGAGACTTTGCCGGTATCTGCGCATTGCAGAGCTGCTACGGATTTATCGGACTGACGAGAAAGGACGGTCAGCTCAGACTGACGGTGAGGGCGGTGGAGCCGCAGGACAGCTCCATGATGCCGCTGAGACCGGAGGAGAACGCGGAGAAGGAGCTGGCGGGCATCCCGTTCGACGGAGATAAGGTCAGACTGCGTCTGGAGGTTGACTTTACGGAGATGAAGGACACGGCTTCCTTCTATTATATAGAAGAAGACGGAACGCGGAAGAAGCTGGGCGGCGATCACAAGCTCTATTTCAAGCTGGATCACTTCTGCGGCTGCCGCTTCGGCCTGTTCGTATATTCCACACAGGAGACGGGCGGAAGTGCCACATTCAGCGGATTTACTTATGAGTGTAAGTGAGATAAATTGATTATCCCGAAAAAGCCTTGATTTACAGGTGTTCTGAGAGGATTAGAAGCTTAAAAATATCCGCGCTGCGCCGCTTTACAGGGGCGTTCCGGGCGTGGTGGCTATTTATTAGCTGCCGCGTCCCGGCTTTTCTTTTTGTTATTCTCTTTCTGGCTTGTGCCATTCATTCAAAACAGCTTCTACCTGTGCGATTAGCTGCTCCTTATTTGGAATATAAGAAACATAGCGCGAAGCAAAAATATTGTTGGACAGACCACCGAGCGCATATTCAGCAGCTATACTGTCCTTATCCGTACAAAGGATAATGCCGATTGGCGGATTATCATGTTCATCATTCACTTCTGCGGCATAGTAATTCAGATACATATTAAGCTGTCCGGCAGCTTCCGGTGTGAGCTTGGTTGTCTTCAATTCAATCAGCACATAAGCCCGGAGAATTTTGTTATAGAAAACCATATCCACATAATAGTGTGTATTGTTCAATGTAATGCGCTGTTGCGTTCCTACGAACATAAAACCGCGCCCTAATTCTAACAGGAATTTTTCTATTTGTGCAACCAGTGCTTTTTCAAGGTCACTTTCAAGCAAGGGCTTGTTTTCCGGCACACCCAGAAATTCAAATACATACGGGTCTTTGATAATATCTAATGGGGTAGACATTTCGATTCCCTTTTCTGCGAGAGCAAGAACGGTTTCCTTGTTTGTTTTTCCTTCTGACAATAACAAACGTTCATAGAGAGAAGTGGAAATCTGTCGCTTTAATTCGCGTATCGACCACCCGGAGTTGATAGTTTCCTTTTCGTAAAAACTCCGCTTGTCCGGGTCTGAAATCGTCAGCAGCTCACAATAATGCGACCACGACAATTTAACAGACACTGTCTGCTGAATTTGATAGCTCTGGTAGAAGCGTCGCATAAATTGGAGATTAGAAACAGAAAAACCTTTTCCAAATTCTTTTGTCAATGCCTTAGAAAGCTCCTTCAAGGTCTGCTTTCCGTAATCTGCCCGGTCTTTATTTTCCTGTTCATGCTCAACAATAATCTTTCCTACATTCCAATAGGTAGACAACAATTCAGTATTTACTTGTACCGCTACGCGCTGACGTGCATTTAATAACAGTTCTCTGATTTCATTCATCATAGAATGAGTGTGTACCAAATCACTCAATTTTAACGCTCCTTTCAAGGTAGAGTATAATCATTATAGCATAAAAATTTTCCTGTTTCCATATTGATAAAGCCATTCCCGCGTTGCTGCTTTATTATAGTCCGGCTCTTTATAGATTTTGAGCCTTGACTATGCTATAATGTTTGCAGACATATTCTATATTTAGATTTAGCGGAAGCGGATAGCAATATCTGGGAAGGGCAGGAGAAGGGAATGCTGGTAAAGGCAACGACGGAGGATATAGGGAAATACGGCGACTTTGCCTATGAGCTTGCGCTCGATCAGACATGCTTCTGTTATTCTGCCTATGCGGATGGAATAAGGACCAGAGCGAACTTCGATGCCGAGGCATACAGCTGCGTGACGCGGGAGGACAGGGAACTGCTGCTGTTCCTTGCGGACGGTCAGGTCGAGGGCTGGATCGGCTATTTCTGGATACCGCAGGAGCGTTATCTGCAATTACAGTTCTGCAATATCCGGACGGGGACGGAGCGGGCGCTTTCGGAGCTGCTGCGTCTGCTTAGGGAGCGCTTCAGAGGGTATACGCTGTATTTTGGCTTTCCGGGAGACAACACGGTGGCGCTGGACTTCCTTGCGGGGAACCGGTTTGAGTGTATCGAGGATGACTGGAACTATTCGTTTGTTTTTGACAGCTATCATGAACAGCCGGAAGCGCAGAGCGTGGTAAGGATCGGCAGGGAGAATTTTGATGATTTCCGGGCGGTATACAGGACAGACCCGGAGACCTATTGGAACTGTGACCGCATTCTGGAACATCTTGACGAGTGGCTGGTTTTTGTCGCCTATGAGGAACACAGGCCGGTGGGGGCTGTCTGTCTGACGGGCGCTGACGGCTATTACGAAATTTACGGATTGGAGCTTTCAGGCGGTGTCGACAGAGAGGAAACAGGCATCTCATTGCTTGTATCGGCGCAGAACCAGTGCGAACGCATGGGCGTGCGATATATGATCTTCCTTTGCACAGAGGATATAAGGTCTGTTGTAGAGAGGCTTGGTTTCCAAAAGGTGGGAAGGTATGTGCTTTCTGTCAAATTGATATGAGTTGACGGGATATTTACAGCAAAATCTGAGTAGCAGAGGGGGATGGAGTGCCATCCTCCTCTTTTTTCTGACAAGAAAGAGATGAAAACAGCAATTCGTGGGAAGAAAACAGCAATATGTAGAGAGACAAATGGGACACAAATTGTAAAAGTGAACAAAATGCATAGAAGCTCCGCAAGTTTTAAGGGAAGAATAGCAACAAGTGCGAAGACAGAAGAGGGTTCTTTTGTGTAATATGCTATTATAGACAGAGGAAATTGACACTGTCGTATGTGTAAAATGCGATTATACTGGATTTTGTGGAGGAAACTATGAAAAGCTCTGTTAAGAAGGTAATTGTGACAGCATGTGTGGTGGCAGTGATAGCAGTAATTGCTATCCTTCTGTCGATGCGCGGCGTGGAGGATTTTCATGAGAAGTATGCAGGAACGGATCTTTCTGTGGATGTTGCGGGCATGGAGAGAGAGGGAACCTATACCGGGTATCTGAATGACCATGCGAATGCTGCTGATGCGTCCGACAGCGCAGACGTTGATCTGTTCACCTATACCTCCACGGGTGATGTGGAAGTGAAAGAGAATTACGAGGGCGTTGAGAAAGCGCTGTTTACCGGCACCGGTTCTCTGGTTACATGGGAGGTTGAGGTACCGGAGAGCGGCTACTACAATCTCTATATAGAATACCTCCTTCCGGAGTCGAGAGGTGTTGCGGCAGAGCGTGTCGTATACATCAACGGAGAGATCCCCTTCGAGGATGCGAGAAACGTTTCCTTCTCGAGAATCTGGACGGACGGTGGAGAGGTCAAGGTAGACAATCAGGGCAACGAGATCCGCCCGACGCAGGCTGAGGTCTTCGACTGGCAGTCCGCTTATTTCCGGGATGACATGGGCTACATCACAGAACCCTACAGATTTTATCTTGAGAAGGGAACAAACAGCATCTCGCTTGAGGGCGAGAATGAGCCGATGCTTCTCAGGAAGATGGTAGTCAGTGCAGTACAGCGCATGGACACTTACGAGGAGTACCTTGCAAAGCAGCCTCAGACAAACGCCTCCGAGGGGGCGAAAAATTACAGCCAGACTGTACAGGGCGAGGCATCGACACTCAGATCGGAATCTTCCCTCTATGCGAAGTATGACAGGTCTTCCCCGACAACGCAGCCGAACAGCGTGACGACCACGGTTCTGAACTATGTGGGCGGCGAGGCATGGAGAAGCCCGGGACAGTGGATTGAATGGGATTTTGAAGTGCCGGAGGATGGCTATTACAACATCATGATCAAGGGACGCCAGAACTACGCGAGAGGAAGCGTCTCCAACAGAACGGTATACATAGATGGCGAGGTGCCATTTGAGGAACTGAAGGAGATCTCCTTCGAGTATAGCAACGACTGGAAGTGTGTGGAACTCGCAGACGAAGAGGGAACTCCTTACAATATTTATCTGACGGAGGGAACTCATACGATCCGCATGGAGGCGGCGCTGGGCGGTCTTGGACCGATACTTGAGGAGCTGGAGGATTCCACCTACAGACTGAACCAGATCTACAGAAAGATATTGGTGTACACCGGAGCAAACCCGGATAAGTACAGAGATTATAAGATTGACCTGAACTATCCTGAAATTATGCAGGCAATGGAACTGGAGTCCAAGAGACTGTACAAGATCGTGGATGACATGGTGGCATACAGCGGACAAAAAGCGGATCAGATCGCTACGGCACAGACAGTTGCCCAGCAGCTGGAGCGCTTCTGCGAGAAGCCCAGCAAGATTACTTTGGAATTTACAACCTTTAAGGACAATATCACGGCACTCGGAACGGCATCCCTGAACATGAGCCAGACGAAGCTGGACGTTGATTACCTTGTTGTGACCGGAACAGATACCAAGCCTGCGAAGGACAAGGCAGGAGCGTTTGCAAAGCTCTGGCACGAAATCAAATCCTTCGTCGCATCCTTCACAGTGGATTACAATTCCGTCGGAGATGTATATGACGACAAGGGGAGCGATGAGGTTGTCAAGGTATGGATACTGACAGGACGCGATCAGGGAACGATTCTGAAATCCATGGTGGATGACACCTTTACCCCGCAGTCGGGCGTCAAGGTCAATGTCGAGATCGTCGATGCGAGCGCACTGCTGAATGCGGTGTTGGCAGGAAGAGGACCGAACGTGGTGCTTTCGGTTGGCGCAGACCAGCCAGTGAACTACGCACTGAGAGGTGCAGCGGAAGACATTACACAGTTTGCGGATTATGAGGAAGTGCTTTCCCATTATACACCGAGCTCCTATGAACAGTACTCTCTGGACGGAAGCATTTATGCAGTTCCCGAGACACAGACCTTCAATGTAATGTTCTACAGAAAGGACGTTCTTGAAGAACTTGGACTGGAAGTGCCGCAGACATGGCAGGAACTGATCGAGATGCTCCCGACGATTCAGGGAAATAACCTTTCGGTAGGTATTCCCTCCGCAGCGGGCAGCAGCGGAAGCGCGGCAGCGACAACGGCGGTTGCGTCAACCGCACCGGATCTGTCCCTTTACTTCAGCTTACTGTTCCAGAACGGCGGTGATCTGTATAACAAGGCGGGAACGAAGACAACGGTGGACGAGGAAGCCGGTATCAAGGCGTTTGACGATTATATCAGATATTTCAACGATTACGGTATTCCGGTCTGGTTCGACTTTGTCAGCCGGTTCCGTTCCGGAGAAATGCCGATCGGTATCGCGGCATACTCGACCTATAACACTTTGATTGTATCCGCACCGGAAATCAGAGGTCTCTGGGACTTCACACTGATTCCGGGAACGGAACGCAAGGATGAGAATGGCAATACCTACATAGACCGCTCCGATTTCATCACAGGAAGCGCGACTATGATGATCAGCACGGACAACGAGACGCTGAAACAGAATTCATGGGAGTTCATGAAATGGTGGGCTCAGCCGGATACGCAGGTCAGATTCGGACGTGAGATCGAGGCGCTGCTCGGATCCTCCGCAAGATATGCAACGGCGAACAAGGATGCCTTTGAACAGCTGTCATGGAGCGCGGACGACATTGCGACCCTGAGTGAACAGTGGGATCAGACGGTTGGCATCAGAGAGGTTCCCGGAGGATATTACACGGGACGCCACATCACCAACGCGATCCGAAAGGTTGTCAACGACAAGGATGACACAAGAGAGACAATTATCGACTACTCTATTACCATTAATGATGAAATAACGAAGAAACGAAACGAATTCGGCTTGCCGGTAGAATAGGGGAGTGAAAAATGAAAGAATATTTACGCAAATATGTTGCCCTGCGGAAACACAATGCACAGGTGGCATGGAAAAAAGCGAAGAAAAGTAAAATGTGCTACGCCTTTCTGGCACCCTATGCAATTTTGTTTACCATGTTTTTCGTGGCACCGGTTGTCGTATCCATCTTCTTTAGCTTTACTTACTACAACATTCTGGAGAGTCCGAGATTTATCGGGCTGCAGAATTACATCAGTCTGCTGCTGGAGGACGACGTTTTCCTGATCGGTGTAAAGAATACACTGATGATTGCAGTTATCACAGGACCACTCGGCTATATTATGTCCTTCCTGTTCGCGTGGCTGATCAACGAGCTTCCGAGATGGGTGCGAAGCGTGGCGGTGGTTGTCTTCTATGCTCCGTCCATTGCCGGTAACTGTTTCGTTATCTTCTCCGTGTTCTTCAGAGGAGACGCTTACGGTTATGTCAATGCCTTCCTGATGGATCTCGGAATTATCGACACACCGATTTTATGGTTCACGAATCCGACCTATATGCTTCCGATCTGTATGCTGGTCATCCTGTGGATGAGCTTAGGTACCGGATTCCTCTCCTTCGTGGCAGGTCTTCAGGGTGTTGACCGATCGCAGTTTGAGGCGGGTTACATGGACGGTATCAAGAACAGATGGCAGGAGCTCTGGTACATCACCCTGCCGAATATGAAGCCGATGCTGATGTTCGGCGCGGTTATGTCAATCACTCAGGCATTTGGCGTGTGTGACGTGACCATGGCGCTGTGCGGATACCCCAGTACGGACTACGCGGCGCGAACGATCGTTACCCACCTGTTTGACTACGGTTATTCCAGATTTGAAATGGGTTATGCATGTGCGATTGCAACAATTCTGTTCCTGATGATGATTCTGTGTAACAAAGCAATTCAAAGTCTGTTGAGAAGAGTAGGAACCTGATATGAGCAAGAAGAAAAAACAAGAAAACATCGAGAAAGTATATCACAAAAAGCTGATCAAGAGAAGAAAGCCGAACCGTTCCATTGTCGGAGACATCTTTTTATATCTGTTTCTGGCGTTTGTGGCGCTGGTCATGGCATTCCCGATCATCTATGCTGTCAGCAGTGCGTTGAAGCCGTTGGATGAGCTGTTCATGTTCCCGCCTAAGATTCTGGCGCAGCATCCGACGATGGATAACTTTTCAGATCTGTTTGTGACGATGGGCAAGTCGTGGGTGACCTTCTCCAGATACCTGTTCAACACGACCTTTATCACGGCTGTGGGAACCTTCGGACATCTGATCATCGCATCCATGGGTGCATTCGTGCTTGCAAAGTACGATTTCCCCGGCGGGCAGACCTTCTTCAAAATTGTCACAGTGGCGATGATGTTCACGGGATATGTTACCGCGATCCCGAACTACCTGATCTTAAACGGACTGGGCTGGATCGACACCTACTGGTCGATCATCATTCCCGCCTTTGCTTCTCCCATGGGCCTGTTCCTGATGAAGCAGTTTATGGAGGGTCTGCCGACCTCACTGATCGAGGCGGCGAAGATAGACGGCGCAAATGAGTGGAAGGTATTCAGTGGCATCGTAATGCCGAACGTAAAGCCCGCATGGATGACACTGATCATCTTTTCCGTTCAGAGCCTCTGGAACAACAAGGCGGCGACCTACATCTACTCGGAGGAAAAGAAGACTCTGGTATATGCACTGCAGCAGATTCAGAGCGGCGGTATCGCAAGAACCGGTCAGGGCGCAGCCGTTCTGGTTGTAGTCATGATCGTTCCCATCGCAATTTTCGTGTTCTCCGAGAGCCAGATTTTGGAAACGATGGCAAGCTCCGGCTTGAAGGATTAAACAGTGCAGAGGTGGCATATGAAAAAGATGATAAAAAGAGTCGGCGCGCTGTCCCTTGCCGCCGTGGTACTGGCGGGTTCCTCCATGGCAACCTGCGCAGCGGAAAGAAGCTATACCTACAATTACGATTACTGGGGCGATGTCCAGAATTCACCGGATGCATATACTGTCACAAAGGTTTTCGCCTCCGTGGACTTCGGGCTGGATGTCAACATGAAAAACCCGCAGGGGCTGTTCGTGAAAGACAATACCCTTTATGTCTGTGATACCGGCAACAACCGTATCCTGCAGCTGGAGAGAACGGGAAGAGAAAAATTCGAGCTGGTGCGTATCATTGATGAGATTAAAGGAGATGTGGAGACGAAAACACTCGCCTCACCGAGCGACATTGCGGTGACGGAGGAGGGAGACATCTTCATCGCCGATACGAATAATAGCCGTGTGTTGAAAGTGGATGAGGATCTGAACTACATTCTCGAGTTCAACAAGCCGGATGATTCCACCCTGAATCCTGATCTTGTATTCCAGCCCACAAAGCTGGCGGTTGATACGGCGGGACGTGTGTACTGTATTGCAACAGGTATCAACAAGGGTCTGATCAAGTATGAGGCGGACGGCACGTTTTCCGGTTTCGTCGGAGCGACGAAGGTAACGTTTGACTGGACGGATTACATATGGAAGAGACTTGCAACGGCGGAACAGAGGGCGCAGATGGAATCCTTCGTTCCTACCGAGTACGATAATATCTACATGGACTACGAGGGCTTCATCTATGCATGTACCGGCAATGTGGAGGAGGATGATCTGGATTCCGGCGCAGCTGATGCGATCCGTAAACTGAACCTTCTCGGAAATGATATCCTCGTTAGAAACGGCGAATGGCCGGTATACGGAGATCTCTACTGGGGAAGCGGCGGCGGTTACTCCGGTCCCTCATGGATGATCGATATCACAGCGTTTGAAAATGATGTCTATGTGGCTCTGGATAAGAACAGAGGAAGATTATTTGCATACAACGATCAGGGTCAGCTGGTGTTCGCCTTCGGCGGTAACGGCAATGAGGATGGCTACTTCCGCAGACCTGCCGCACTGGAACACATGGGCTATGATCTGCTCGTACTGGATGCTCTGGACTGCAGCGTGACGCTGTTCACGACAACGGAGTACGGAACGCTCATCTATCAGGCAATCGATGAGTTTGACGCAGGAAATTACACACAGTCCGGCGAAACATGGCAGAAGGTCATGGACATCAACGGAAACTATGATCTGGCATACATCGGCATCGGCCGCTCGCTCCTGAGACAGGAGAGATACAGAGAGGCGATGGACTACTTTGAACTGAAATATGACGATGATAACTATTCCAAGGCATATAAGCAGTACAGAAAAGAATGGGTGGAAGATCATATCGGCATCATTATCACCGTGATTCTGGCGCTGTTCCTTGTACCGATGGGAATCGGCAAGGTAAAGCAGGTAAAGCATGAGATAGATGTCGCAGACATTTTTAGAACGTAGAGATGGAGGCAGGTATGATAGCTGCATTGAAAAAGAAAGAGACATATGTACATTACCTTGCAACGCTGAAATTTGCGCTGTACTGCATCACGCATCCTCTGGACGGTTTCTGGGATCTGACGCACGAGAAGCGCGGTTCCATCGCAGCGGCAAATACGATACTGATTCTGACGGTTCTTGTCAGAATCATGAAGCTGCAGTTCACCAGCTTTATCTTTCTGAATGTCTACTGGGAGGGAATTAATATTTTCCTTTATATTGCAAGTATTCTTTTCCCGCTGGCTCTGTGGGTAGTCGGAAACTGGGCGCTGACGACACTGTTTGACGGCAAGGGACGTCTCGGTCAGGTCTATATGGCGACCTGCTACGCGATGACACCTTATCCGCTGGTGCAGTTCCCACTGATTATTTTCAGTAACTTCGTGACGGTGGATGAGAAGGAATTCTACACCGTACTCAGCGGCATTTCCCTCGTGTGGGCGGCTCTGCTGATCGTGACGGCGATGTCGCAGATCCATGAATACAAGATGGGAAAGAACATCCTGTTTACGATTGCAACCTTGTTTGCCATGCTGGTCATGGTATTCATCCTGCTCTTGTTCTTCAGCATGATATCACAGGGAGTTTCCTATTTTATATCGCTGGGCAGGGAGATATTATTCCGATTATAGCAATGTCTGTCAGCAATCAACATAGACAACAGAGCAGGAAGGAAAAGCTATGAAAAAGGAAAAGACAGCCGGAAAAGGAAAAATAAAAGCGGCAGTTATCAAACAGCTGAAAAGCATGATCGTGCCGGTCATCATCTGTCTGGTAATCTTGGTTGGTATCTTCGTTGTCATAACCTACCAGAACAATGAGGAGCCGGCAGAGATCATCCGACTCAACGGCTACGAGGGTGAAGAAAATACAATTGTCATGGAAAATGACGCCATCAAATTCGAGATGGATCCCGCGACGACGCAGTTTGCAGTGACAGTGAAGGAGACCGGCAAGGTCTGGAGATCGAACCCGGAGGACGGGGCGAACGATCCGATTGCACAGGCATCCGAGAAGGGGCGTCTGCAGTCCACACTGTCTATCGTATGGAGCACGAAGAACGGCGTTGATGCTGAGTACAATAATTACGACTACGGTATTAAAAACGGTCTGTATGATATTGAGACCGGTGAAAATTACGTCAAGGTAAAATACTCTATCGGCGATGTGGACAGAGAATACTATATTCCGCCGGTCACGACAGAGGAAAAACTGGAATACTGGTTCAGTCAGATGGAGAGCAATGATGCCACGCTGATCAAGGAGTATTACAAGAAGTACGACATCAACAAGCTCAGCAAGAAGGACAACAAGGATGAACTGCTGGCGCAGTACCCGATCCTCGCGGACGAAGTGATCTATGTGCTCCGTGACAAGACGAACAATAGCTTAAAGCAGAAATTTGAGGGCATGTTTGAGGCGGCAGGATATACCGCAGAGGATTATGAGGAAGACAAGAGCCTGAATTCCGCAGAGAGGACTACCGATAAGCCGGTGTTCAACGTCAGCGTTGTCTACCGTCTGGACGGAGACGATCTGCTGGTGGAGGTTCCGCTGGCGGAGATGGAATATCAGGAGGATAAACCGATCTACAGCCTGACCATCCTCCCTTATTTCGGAGCAGGAACGATGGAGGATGAAGGTTTCCTGCTGGTACCGGAGGGCGGCGGTGCACTGATTAACTTCAACAACGGTAAGACCACCCAGAACAGCTATTACGCAAATGTTTACGGCTGGGATATGTGTATTGACAGAAGTGCAGTCGTTCATGAGACGAGAACCTACTTCAACACCTTCGGTGTTTCCGAGACGGATAATTCCTTCCTGTGCATTCTGGAGGAGGGAGCTCCTTACGCGGCAATACAGGCGGACATCAGCGGAAGATATAACACTTACAATTATGTCAACGCTGTTTACAGCATCGCACAGAGAGAGCAGTACGATGTATCTTCTCTGGCAAACGGAACCATGTACATGTATCTGGAACAGCTTCCGGACGAGGTGCTGACCCAGAGATACCGCTTCATTGATTCCGGAAGCTATGTCGATATGGCGAATGTCTACAGGGGCTATATGCAGGACAAATACGGCGCAGATATGGCAATGCGCGACGAGACAGAGACGCCGGTAGCACTGGAGATCGTCGGAGCGGTAGACAAGGTAAAGCAGGTGCTCGGTGTTCCGGTATCCAGACCCTTGAAGCTGACGACCTATGAGGAGGCGGAGGCAATCGCCACGGAGCTGTACGGCGAAGGGCTGAGCAATATGAGAGTAAAGCTTACCGGCTGGATGAACGGCGGCGTACAGCAGAAGATGCTGAGCAGAGTCAGGACGATATCGAGTCTGGGAAGCAAATCAGACCTTAAAGATATGGTGAAGGATGTCGAGGCGCTCGGCGCGGAGGTATATCTGGACGGCGTAACGCATTATGCACAGGACAGCAATCTTCTGAACGGATTTTCCGTTCTCTCGGATGCTGCAAGATTTATCAGCAAAGAGAAAGCAGAGCTCTACAGCTACAGTGCGATTACCTACGCACAGCGTGACAGTCAGGATCCATACTATCTGCTCCACGCAGACAAGATCCTTGAGATGACAGACAATCTGGTAAAGGGTGCGGAAAAGTTCGGGGCGAACATTTCCCTGAATGATACCGGCTATGTGCTTTCCTCCGATTTCTACCGGAAGAGGACAGTTTCCAGACAGCAGGCGATGGAGATGCAGTCGCAGCAGCTCAAGGAAATCAGTGACAGCGGCATGGGAATCATGACCCGTATGGGAAATGATTATGCGATTATGTACACGGACATCGTTACCGGAATGGATTTAAACGGAAGTGAGTATTCCATTGTCGATACCTTTATCCCGTTCTACCAGCTGGCGCTCCACGGATATGTCGATTACACCGGAGATGCGTTAAACCTTGCCGGTGAGACACAGGAGGAACTGCTTCGCTCCGCAGAATACGGAGCAGGACTGTACTTTACAGTCATGAACGAGAGCCCGTTCGCATTACAGAAGACGCTTTATACGGAGTACTTCGGCGCGGAATACAGCGCATGGCACGACAGAATCGTAAGTATTTACAGCAGATATAACGAAGAGCTTGGTCATACGTTCAACCAGCGCATGACGGATCACATCAGCTTCTCTGATGAACTGAAGTGTACGGTGTATGAGGACGGAACAAGAGTCTATGTGAACTACAGCTATAACGACGCGGAAGCGGACGGACACCGGGTTCCTGCAAGGGACTATCTGGTAGTGAAATAAGTAGAAAGGGTAATGATGATGAAGAAACAGAAGAATAAGTTAGCGGGTCTTCAAAAACGTAAGGCAGTTGCCGGATATCTGTTTATTATGCCCTTTATTCTGGGATTCCTGATATTTATGGTAAAGCCGTTCTTCCAGTCACTTTATATGAGCTTCTGCAACGTGCAGCTGGGCTCGGGAACCTTTGAACTGAACTGGATCGGCATTGACAATTTCAAGAGGGCATTTACCATCGATCCCGAATTCAACCGTCTGTTGGTGGAGGAGCTTGCACGAATGGTTGTAGACTCTCTGGCGATCATGGTATTCAGCTTCTTTGTTGCGCTGATCCTGAACCAGAAGTTCAAGGGAAGAGCTCTTGTGAGAGCAATCTTCTTCCTACCGGTTATCCTTTCGTCCGGTGTTATCTTAGGTCTGGAGACGGACAATGCGCTGATGGCAAGCATTCAGGCGGCAGTGGAGGAGAACACGGCAGGAGTCAGCATCACCGGTGCAATCAAGACGATTTTAGTCACTTCGGGAGTCGGCTCCAATGCCTTTGAGATCGTATTCGATATTATTGATAACATTTATGACATTGCAATTTCGTCGGGAATCCAGATCATTATCTTCCTCTCGGGCTTGCAGACGATTTCCTCGAGTATGTACGAGGCGGCTGACATTGAAGGCTGTACGAAGTGGGAGAGCCTCTGGAAGATTACTTTCCCTATGATCAGTTCCCTGTTCCTTGTAAACTGGATCTACACGGTTGTGGACTTCTGTATGAGATCGGACAACGAGGTGATCGAGAAGATTACAAAGGTAATGACGGTGCAGCTGTATTACGGCTTTGCCTCCGCAATGTCATGGATATACTTCCTGGTTGTCATAGCCTTCATCGGTATCACGGCACTGTTCATTTCAAGGAGGGTTTACTATTATGACTAAAAAGGTAAAAGTACATGGAGATAGTACCTTCTGGGAGAGAAACCGGAAATCCGGCGGTTATCTTCTGAAAAAGACCATTATGAAGTATGCGGTCAGCATCTGCAGATTCATCCTGCTCTTCGGTATGTGCTTCATGATCCTGCAGCCGATTCTGGATAAGATTTCGGTCAGCTTCATGGAGGAGCAGGATCTGTATAACCCGACGGTCATTGCCATCCCGGAGCACTTTACGACGAAGAACTACATTCTCGCAGCGGAGCTGATGGATTATGGGAAGGCGCTTGTGAACACGATCATCGTGTCGCTGACGATCGCAGTGCTGCAGATTGCGGTCTGTACGCTGGTGGGGTACGGTTTTGCGAGATTTGAATTTCCGTTGAAGAAATTCTGGTTTGCCTGTGTGCTGATGGTTATCATCATCCCGCCGCAGCTGATTTCTTCTTCCCTGCATCTGCACTTTAAATTCTTTGATATATTGGGGATTTTCAAGCTGACGACGGGAAGTGCGATCAACCTCCGCGGCTCCTCGCTTCCGTATTATCTGATGAGCGCGGGCTGTATGGGCTTGAAAAACGGACTGTACATTTACATGATCCGTCAGTTCTTCCGGAACATTCCGAAGGAACTGGAAGAGGCGGCATATGTGGACGGCTGCGGCACCTTGAAGACCTTTGTGAGAATCATGCTGCCGGATGCGACACCGATCCTGACATCCTGCTTCCTGTTCTCCTTTGTATGGCAGTGGACAGACAGCTTCTATTCCAAGATGTTCCTCGGAAATATTGAGCTGGTCAGCACGCAGATCGCAATGCTGGTGGACAGATTGTCAGCATATATCCAGCGAATCACGGGAACGACGGCTCCGGCATCAATCGGCTATTCCAACTGTATTCTTTCGACAGGTACACTGATGCTGATTGTTCCGCTGTTGTTGATCTACCTCTTCGCACAGAAGGGCTTTGTTGAGAGCTTAAGCAGCTCAGGTATCAAAATGTAACCGATATATATCCGTAAGTACCCGCCGGGAACACCCCGGAAAAGCATTACCGTTCTCCGGACGGGGAAAGGATTTATATAAATTTAAGGAGGATAAAAAATGAAAAGAGAAATGTTTAGAAAACTGATGGCAGCTTCTCTGGCAACCGTAATGGCAATGAGCGTGGTTGGCTGTGGAAGCGAGGATGCGGGAGCTTCTTCCGCAGAGAGCAAAGGCTCTGCAACAGAGAGTTCTTCTGCAGTAGAATCTACTGAGGAGTCTTCTTCCGTAGAGGAGAATGTAGATCCCTATCCGGTTCTGACAGATGAGAACGGAAACGTTTACGATCTGGGCGGTATGGAGATCGTGATCCGTGACTGGTGGTCCAACAAGGACAACGGCACAGACGGATTCGAGTATACAGACAATGATTACGGCGAGGCAACCAAGGAGTATCATGAGTGGCTGCAGGAGACCTACAACTTCACAATCAGAAGAGAGTCCATCTCCGACTGGGCATCTGCTCCTCAGGATTTCGTAGACTATGTAACCACCGGCGGCGACGAGAACAACTATGTATTCGTTCTGCGTCAGGATGCTGCTATCACCTCCGCTATGGGCCAGGGGCTGATGTATGACCTTGCAACCCTGAAGTCCTTCGATTTCTCCGAGGACAAGTGGAAGAGCGGCGTGCATGAGCTGATGTCCAAGGGTGATTCCATTTTCTGTATGTCCCCATACGATCCGGAACCCCGTACAGGTGTGTTCTTCAATAAGAGACTGATTTCCGAGGCTGGTATGGACGCTCAGGAGCTCTACGATCTTCAGGAGAACATGGAGTGGACATGGGATAAGTTTGAAGAGCTCTGTGCAAAGGTACAGAGAGATACCGACAGTGACGGTACGATCGATATCTACGCTCTTGATATGAACGATTCCGAGCTGTACAATGCAGCAGTATTCTCCAACGGCGGCGAGTATGTCGGCATGGAGAACGGTCAGTACACCTACCGCCTTGAGGACGAGGCAACTCTGGCTGGTCTTGAGTGGGGCGTAAAGATGGTTCAGACCTACACAAAGACCCAGGATGAGAACGGTGAGGCTCCTGCATGGGATTACTACAAGGATGCATTCATCAACGGTAACATCGTATTCTGCGTAGAGCAGGCATATTGTGCAGGTGCTTCCGGTTCCGGCGCACAGTGGGCTGAGATGGCTGATGACTACGGCTTCCTCTGCTTCCCGATGGGACCTAATGCAAGCGATTACACCAACTGCTACACCGATAACCCGATTGCAATTCCTGCATGCTACGACGCTGACAAGGCTGAGAAGATTGCATTTGCATTCAACGTAATGACCGATCCTACTCCCGGATACGAGGATTATCCCGCTTGGAGAGCTGGCTACTATGCAAAGTTCCGCGATACCGAGTCTGTTGACCTTACTCTGACAAGAATGGTATCCAACGGTATGGTAACCTATGACGGACTGATCCCGAACCTGCAGAGAGGTAGCGACCTTACCTACAAGCTTGGCGGAACATCTGTTTCTGAGTGTGTAGAAGCAATCGCTGAGACATGGAAGTCTTACATCGCTGAGGCAAACGGACAGTAAGACATCTTACAATCAACTGTTTATATAATCATAAAAGGGATGATGTTTTCCGGGCATCATCCCTTTTTGAATAAAGCTAAGCTGACACATCGGGAGTATTTATGGTAAAATAACCTTATTCCAAAACAAAAAAATAGATGATTATTTACAGAATGGAGAGTGTGTAAAATGGAAGTGAAATTTCATTTGCCGGGACTGCGGCAGAATTACCCGTTAAATATGCTGATTTTAAGTCTGATGGAGCAGAAGCCAGAATTTTTCCGGGAGGGCATTCAGATCGCGTCTTTCTTCGGCGAATTTCCGGCATCCCTCTGGAACGGTGGCAGACCCTCCAACTACGACCAATGCGATGCTGATTATGTGCGGAACGTTGTCAGGAACATTAATGCGAAGGGAATTCCCGTGCGGTATACCTATACCAATATGCTGCTGAATGAGGAGGATTGCAGGGATCCTTACTGTAACTTCTGTATGCAGGTTGCAGACAATGGTATGAATGGGGTCATCGTCTTTTCACCTGTTCTCGAAAGGTATATCAGGGAGAATTATCCGGGCTATAAGCTGAACAGTTCTACCTGTAAGGAAATCCGCGATATTGACCTCGTGAATGAGGAACTGAAAAAGGATTATTGTCTGGTCGTGCTCGACTATAACTTTAACAATCAGTTTGAAGAACTGGATAAGATAGAGGATAAGAAGCGGTGCGAAATACTTGTCAATGCTGTCTGCAGACCGAACTGTCCCAGAAGAGGCGAGCACTATAAGAATATAGCCAGGAACCAGCGCATTATGTTGAAAAACCGAAAGCTTCCCGCAGATAAGCAGATACCCTTGGAGAAATGGTACTGTGAATACGGAGAGATGAACTGTGTTCACACGATCCAGAATTACAGCACATATATTTCGCCGGAGGCAATCTGGGAGAAATATGTGCCGATGGGCTTCAACAATTTTAAAATTGAGGGAAGGACGGCAAACCTGTTTTCCCTGGTCGAGACCTATTGTCATTATCTGATCCGACCGGAATATCAGGGACAGGCGAGAATCCTGCTTCTGAACAATCTGGCAGCAAATAAGGTTATCACCGTAAATCATCCCAGACCCAGAAAATGGGTGCCGGAGACATAGGGAGGAGTTAGACGTTATGGCGGCAAAGGAAGTATACTGGCATCTGCCCGGTTTTTGCTATTTCAGGCTGTTAAATCAGGTGATTATCAATCTGATGAAGGATTATCCCGAGAAATTCAGGGAGGGCTACCGGATCGGCTCCGTGTACGGAACCTTTCCCGGAGCAATCTGGAACGGCGGGAGAGCAGTCTTTGGCATCACGGGGAAAAGCGATATTGAAAATATCCTGAAAATCTATAACAGCAGGGAGATTCCGGTCCGGTTCACTTGGACGAATTCGCTGCTTGAGGAGAAGCATCTGCAGGACACTTACTGCAATCTGATTATGCGTCTTGCCGACAACGGACTGAATCAGGTACTGGTAAACACGCCGGTTCTGGAGGAGTATCTAAAGAGGGAATACCCGGATTTCAAGCGGATTTCCTCGACGACAAAACGCATTACGGGTGTGGACGGTGTGCTTGAGGAGCTGCAAAAGGATTATTTCCTCGTCGTGCTGGACTATGATCTGAACCATAATGAGGAGGCACTGAAAAAGCTGGAGCCCTACGCGGGGAGAATCGAGATCCTTGTGAACGAGGTGTGCTATCCGGGCTGCGCCTACAGGGCGGAGCATTATAAGCAGCAGTCGCAGATGCAGCTGGAATTTGATGTCAATACGGCATTTCCCTGTCCGAACAAGACGCAGCAGAGAAGCTTTGCGGAGTGTATGAAGCGTCCCGCTTTCATTTCCAACGAGGAGATCGGAAGCTATATCGACAGAGGCTTTGTCAACTTTAAGATCGCCGGGCGCGGCATGCCGGTGGAGTATGCGAAGGAGTCCTGCCTGTATTTTCTGGTGAAGGACGATTGCCGCGATTTTATCAGGGGAAAGATAGACAGGCTGTTTGAACAGTTCCGGAGCGTACAGACAGCGAGAAGATAGATTGTTTCCATACAGAGATGGAAACCGGTGGGAAGAGAATGTATCAGAGAGGTCGACGGATGGTGAAGGGGAAATGCCATAAACGGAAAAGAAATACTGTCATATGCCTGTTATGTGCCGGAATCCTCGGACTTGCCGGCTGCGGCGGACAGACACAGGAGGAGAGCATCGTCGTATATGAGCCGGAGACGGAGGAGATCGCCTATCAGTTTGCGGTGGCAGATATCGGTGACGTCACAAAGGTCGAGAAGGTCAAAGCGGTTTACAGCCAGATGGCGGAGCAGGAGGTCAGCTTTCCCCTGAGCGGCAAGCTGATCGAGAAGGTGTATGTCAGGGAGGGCGACAGCGTGAAAAAGGGTGATTTGCTCGCTGAGCTTTCGGGGGGCGATCTTGACAGACAGATTGAGACGCTGGAATACCGGATAGAGAGAAATCAGCTACTGCTGGACTATACCGAGACGAACGAGGCTTACGAGATCTCTGCCGCGTGGGTCAATTATCTCTACCGGGGCTGGGGCTCGGAGGAGAGCGTCAAGGAATCCGTCAAGGCAATCCAGCAGAACTATATCTACCTCCGTGAGGACTACAGCGACGCCATAGAGCTTGACCAGCGGGAGCTGGACAGTCTGGTTCAGGAGCAGCGGGAGAGCAAGGTCTATGCGACGATGAACGGCGTGGTCTACCGCCTTAAGGAGCAGCTTGAGGGAAAGACCTCCCAGATGGGGGAGACGATCATGACGATTGTGGACACTGACGAGTGCCTTTTTGAAACGTCGGTGCCGGAACTCGCGGATTATTTTCATGAAGGCGAGACAGTGATGATGACACTTTCCTACGGAAAGGCGGCGGGAGACTATGAGCTGATGCCCGCCCATATGGACAAATGGGGGGAAGTACAGTATTTTTCCGTGTATGACGGTTCCTACGAGACGGGGATCGAGGTGGGAACCTCGGGGACGATCCGGCTTGTGACAGACAGCAGGGAGCAGGTGCTCAAGGTGCCGCTCGGTGCGATCAACAGCGCGGATGGCAGGGAGTATGTCTATGTGCTGGATCAGGACGGTCAGCGGCAGGTGAGATGGGTAGAGACAGGACTGCATGGGGATGACGCAGTGGAAATCCTGAGCGGTCTGGAAGAAGGGGAGAAGGTTATTAGAAAATGGTAATCAGAGGAAAAAAATTGATTTCGGCGGCACTCTCCCTCTGTCTGATCCTGTCCTTTGGAGGCTGCGGGAAGGAGACGGCGGCGCTTTCGGAGGATATACCGGAGCTGCTGGAGCCTGTCGGTGTTGCACAGAGCTTTGAGGAAGCGGCGGTGAGAACCCTATACGACGCGAAGGTATACCCTGCAATGGTGTGTCCCGAGGTGAAGGAGTACGCGGCGGAGAGTTCTATGTCCTTCGAGGATTATGATGCGTATCCCGGCGAAACAGTAAAAAAGGGTCAGAGACTCCTGCATGGAAATACGGAAAATGTTGACCGCAGCATCGAACAGCTCGAAAAGTCGATTGCGGATATGGAGGAGAGCTATCAGGAGTTCCTGACAGAGAAGAACAAGGAGCTTGCCGAGAGCAGGGCGGAAAGAGAAGAGAATAAAAAGGTCGTTGAGAATTTTGAAGCGCTCCAGCCGGAGCAGTATCAGACAGATACGGAGAACGGCGGACAGAAGGAGACCGACGAATATCAGCAGTGGTGGAAGCAGAATGGGGAGTCCTATAAAATGTATGATGCCCGCTACCACATTGCAGGACAGAGCGTCATGGAGCTTGAGGAGGCAATCAGGGAGCGGACGGAGCTTTATGAGCTGGATCATGCCTACAATCTTGCGCAGCTGGAATATCTGCGGCAGGACAGGAGGGATCTGACGCTGACGGCAGCCGCCGGCGGCGTGGTATCCGCGATGCAGTTTTTTACGACCGGAGACTGGATCGGCAGCGAAGACAATATCATATCGGTCTGTGACCCGGACAAAAAGCAGCTTCGGTGTGAATATATCAGCAGAGGCAGTGTCACAAGGGCGGAGGATGTCTATGCCATCGTCAACGGAAAGCGCTATGAGGTGGAATATCAGGTGCTGGAGGCAGAGGAGTATCAGAGGCTGCAGGAGCAGAACGGCACGGTGTATACGACCTTTTATGTGGAGGCGGGAGACGAGGAGATCTGTCAGGGAAGCTACGCGGTCATTGTGATCGTGAAGCAGACGGCGAGAGATGTGCTCACCGTTCCGAAGGATGCGGTCAACAAGGACGATACGACGAGCTATGTCTATGTCCTGCAGAATGAGGAGGCTGTCTATACTCCTGTGAAGACAGGCATGAGTGACGGCATGTATACGGAAATCATCTCCGGGCTGTCAGCGGGGGATAAGATTCTGACAGAATCCGCAATCACGGCTTCAGACGATACGGCGGTTGTAAAACAGGGAAGTGTCGGGCATGAGTTCAGCGGAACCGGCTATCTGTACTATCCCTCGACGGAGGTTGTGAAGAATGAACTGACCTATGGAACGGTCTACTACACGGAGCGTCTTGTGCGGCAGTATCAGCAGGTCGAGAAGGGTGAGGTGCTCGCCAGAGTCAGGGTTGTGGCAGATGAGGTGGAGCTTGAGCGGAATGAGAGAAAGCTTCAGCGGGAGCAGGAGAGGCTTGCTGTACTGAAGGCAGAACAGGCAAAGCTTGCCGAACAGGATAGAAATGAGAAGACGATAGAGGCGAAGGAAGAGTCGATCCGTAAGCTTGAGGAGCTGATTGCGGAGATGAAGGAGGACTTTGCGGTCACAGAGATCCGGTCGCCGATCAGTGGCATTGTCACAGAGGTAGTTTCCTTTGAAGAGGAGGATCTGGTACAGCCGGGGGCGCGGCTGTTCCGTGTCGCGGACGAGACGCGCAGCTATGTCATTGTCGAGGATCAGAATTGTCAGCTTGCCTTCGGAAATCAGGCAACGATTACCTATAAGGGGCTGGACGGACAGGAGAAGACTGGGCATGGCGAGGTTGTCACCCAGAACAAGATGGCTGTGAGCGCCGCGCTTCCCTCCGACTATGCGTTGATTCAGGTATCGCCGGAGGACATCGGCGACATGGCGGGCAGCTCCGAGGGGAACGAGGGCTGGTGGAACCGAAGCCGGTTCAAGGTGGCGGTGCAGATCCGGGCGATGCAGGGAGTGCTTCTTGTGCCGAAGAAAGCGGTGAAGGAGAAAAACGGCTGTACCTATGTGAAGGTGAAGAAGGAAAACGGCGAAGTCTATTATCAGAGCTTTATTGCGGGCGGCTCCGACCTCTCGAATTACTGGGTGGTAGAGGGACTGTCAGAGGGAATGGAAATATGCTTAGAATAATGCTTGAAAAACTGATGTCAAAGAAGTGGATGAATCTTTGTCTGCTCCTGGGAAGTATATTGCTGATCGCCACCGTGGTCAGTTTTCCGCTTTACCAGACAGCTGCATATGACAGGATGCTGCGAGATGAGTTCCAGAATGCCCTGACGGACACGGGCGAATGGCCGGCAATGCTTGAAATGTCGGTTGTCTCAAAGAAGGAGGCGGGCGGTAAGACGATCAATCGTCTGGAGGAGCTGAACCGTGGAATCTGCGGGGAACTCGGCGTGACACAGAAGCAGATCATCAGCTACTATCTCATGTATAAGCAGGATGCGCATTCGACGATGAACCGGACGGATGTTGCGGAGATCCCGGTGAGAATCGGGGCAATGTCGGAGCTGCCGGGACACGCGGAGATTATCAGCGGTGAGATGTTTTCGGAGAGCGGGCTTACGGAGGACGGCAGCATCGAGGTCGTTGTCAGCCAGAGTGCGTTAGTCGGTCTGAACCTGCTGGTCGGGGAGACGATCAGGCTGGATGATCTGCGGGACGCGGAGGGAAAAGAAATCCGCCTCTATATCAAAGGGGTGTTCCGGGCAGATGACAACAGCGACTTTTACTGGCAGATCGATCCGGATGCCATGGATAACGTCTGCATGATGAATATAGAGCTTTTCCGACAAATGTTTACAGGGGAAAATGCCCAGAAATACACGATGAACTGTAGATATTACGCTTTGTTTGAGTATGGGGATCTGACTTCTGCGCAGGTGGAAGGGCTGTTGGAAAAGACAAAATATTATACGGAGGAGAGCGCTTATAAGGGAGTTCTGGAGAAGCCCTCTTATCAGGACACCTTATCGACCTATCTGCGGAAGCAGGGAAGGATACAGGCGACGCTGACGATTCTCCAGATTCCGGTGCTCATCATGCTGGGAGCCTTTCTGTTCATGATCTCCGGGCAGATGTATGAGATGGAGAGAAATGAGATTTCGGTCATCAAGAGCCGGGGCAGCTCAGGGGCACAGATATTCAGGCTCTATCTTTACCAGAGCACCTTTCTTGCGGTTGTCGGCGGGGTTCTCGGCGTCGGGCTGGGCGCTGTGTTCAGCCAGATCCTTGGCTCTGCGAAGAGCTTTCTGGAATTTGACAGCAGCCGGACGCTCGTGCTGACGTTTAACCGTCAGGTATGGATCTACGCGGGAGCGTCAGTGCTTGCCACACTGCTCATCATGACATTGCCTGCGATCCGGCACAGCCGTGTCACGATTGTGAAGCTGAAACAGCAGAAGGCGCTGAAAAAGAAGAGCTGGTGGGAGAAGATCTTTCTGGATGTCATACTGCTCGGCGTCTCGCTGTACGGCTATTACAGCTTCCGCAAGAGCGCGGACAGTCTGGCGGAGAGTGTATTGTCAGGGCAGTCGCTGGATCCCCTGCTCTATGTCAGCTCCTCGCTGTTCATCGTAGGCCTTGGCTTGTTTTTCCTAAGGCTGCAGCCTCTTCTGGTACAGCTCATTTATCTGATCGGAAAGAAGCGCTGGAGTCCGGCTGGCTATGCCTCCTTTATGGAGATCATCAAAAACGGCAGGAAGCAGCAGTTTATCATGCTCTTTCTCATCATGACGATCTCGCTCGGCATGTACCATGCGACGGTGGCGCGTACTATTTTGCAGAATGCAAAGGAAAATATGGAATATCTGGATGGGGCGGATATTGTAATCCGCGAGGTCTGGGCGGAGATCCGGGACATGAACGGCGCGTCGACGGGGAATTACATTGAGCCGGATTACAGCAAGTATGCTGAGCTGGGCTGTGCTGACAAATACACAAAGGTTTTCTACGACGAAAAGGCATACATAGGAACGGGGAAGACCTCGAGGCAGTCCATATTGCTCATGGGAATCCATACAAAGAATTTCGGCAAGGTCACATGGGTGCCGACAGAGCTTATGGGCCGTCCCTATTACGAATATCTGAACGAGCTTGCAGTGGCTGAAAACGGCATTCTGGTGTCGGAGAATTTCCGGAGCAAGCTGGGTTACGAGGTGGGAGACTCTATTACCTATTACAATAATAAGGGGATGAGTGCGACCGGCAAGATCGTGGACTTCTTTTCCTACTGGCCGGGCTACGCCCCGACGGTCACAGATCTGAACCCCGACGGCACAGCCTACACGGAGGATCAGTATCTGGTGGTGACGCATTATGATCTGCTCCGGCAGAAATGGGGTACGCAGCCCTATGAGGTCTGGATTGGTCTGAAGGAGGATGCGGACCCGGGAGCTGTCTATGACTGGATCCAGAAGAATGATGTCAGGATCAAGAAATTTATTGACAGGGCAAGCGATGTGAAAGCTGCGGTGGAAGATCCGCTGCTGCAGGGAACGAACGGTGTTCTTACGATGGGCTTCGTTGTGACGATCCTGCTCTGTGCGGTCGGATATCTGATTTACTGGATCATGTCAATCCGCTCCAGAGAGATGATTTTCGGTGTGCTGAGGGCATGTGGAATGCACAAGGGCGAGCTGATCCATATGCTGCTGAACGAACAGCTCTTCTCGGGTGTGCTTTCCGTCGGCGCGGGTATCGGAATCGGAAGACTGACATCGGTGATGTTTGTGCCGATGCTGCAAAGGGCATACGCCGCCGCAAATCAGGTGCTGCCGATGGAGCTTGTCATCAATGCCTCCGATATGATGCGGCTGTACGGCGTGATCGCCTGTGTGATGCTGATTTGTCTGGTGACCTTGATACTGCTGCTGTTCAAAATGAATGTGACAAAGGCGTTGAAGCTGGGTGAGGAATAATGGAGAATAATTTTGTAATTCAGGTGAAGAATGTGAGCCGGAGCTTTGCGGTGCCCGGCGGAGAATTTCAGGCGCTGAAGGGAATCTATGCAGATATTGCAAAGGGAAGCCTGACGATCCTGAAAGGGCGTTCCGGCTCCGGCAAAACGACACTCATGAACATTATCGGAACGCTGGACGACCCTTCCTCGGGAGAGGTATGGATCGACGGCAGACCGGTGAAGGGGATGCCGGAGAGGGAGCGGGAAAATCTCCGCAGAAGAGACATGGGCTTTGTCTTCCAGGCGGTGTCCCTGATCCCGACGATGAATGCCTTCCAGAACGTTGAGTTTTCCATGCGCATGGCGGGGATCAGGGCTGGCAGGGAGCGCGACAGGCGCGTGGAGGAATGCCTGAAGCTTGTGGGGCTCGGAAACCGTATCCATCATATGCCGGCGGAGATGTCCGGCGGTGAACAGCAGAGGGTAGCCATTGCGAGAGCGATAGCGCACAGCCCGAAGCTGATTCTTGCGGACGAGCCCACCGCTGAGCTTGACAGTGCGATGGCGGCACAGGTGACGAGGCTCTTTCATGACATGACGAGAAAAGAGGGAATCTCCATTCTGATGACAACGCATGATGTCGGGCTGATGGATGCCGGAGATATGATTATAGAACTGGAAAACGGGGAGCGCGTCATAAGAACCGCAGAAGGAGAGTGACAGATGCCGGACGCAATGATACAGGCGGAGGGCCTTGTAAAAATATATAAGACCAAGCTGACGGAGGTGCTGGCTCTCCAGGGGCTTGACTTAAAAGTGGAGGAAGGGGAGCTGACAGCCATCATCGGCAACAGCGGAAGCGGTAAGTCGACCTTCCTGAACATGATAGGCGGTCTGGATCGTCCCAGTGCCGGTTCGCTCTTTGTGGCGGGAAGCAATCTTTTCACCATGACGGAGAAGGAGCTTGTGCGCTATAAGAGGGATACGGTCGGCTTCGTCTGGCAGAATAACGGCAGAAATCTTGTGCCCTATTTGTCGGCGCTTGAGAATGTGATGCTGCCGATGAGCCTTTCCAGTACGAGGAAAAAGAAGGAGAAGGCACTGCAGCTCCTCGAGATGGTGGGAATGGGAGCAAAGAAGCACAGCCGTATGAATATGCTGTCCGGCGGTGAGCAGCAGAGGATCGCCATTGCCATTGCGCTGGCAAATTCTCCGAAGCTGCTGCTTGCGGATGAGCCGACGGGAAGCGTGGATGCGGCGACGGCAAATTATATTTTTGACGTATTCTCCGAGCTGAACAGGAACGGTCAGACGATCCTGATTGTCACGCATGATGTCGCGCTCTCCAAGAAGGTGAAGAGAGTTGTGGCGATCCGGGACGGCAAGATCAGCAGCGAGCGCGTTCTGAAGGAGGCATATGCCGACCGGCTGCAGGAGAGCAATATCGACTGGCGTGCGGAGGAGACGCAGGAGGAATATGCCATTGTCGACAAGGTCGGGAGAGTACAGATTCCTGCCGAGCTGCTCTCCGGACTGGAACTGGATGACAATAAGGTAAGTATCAGTATACAGGACGGGAAAGTAGTAATTTCAAAGCCGGAGACCTGATGTGAAGCAAGGGAAAGGACGGATCCAGCTATGAAGAAGGCTGAAGGAACTATTGTAAAAAATTCAAATCCAATTATCAAAGCAGATTATCCCAACCCGGATGTGATCAGGGTCGGGGATGTGTACTATATGCTCTGCGCCACCCTGCATTTCCTGCCGGGAGCGGTTATACTTCGCTCCTATGATCTGATCCATTGGGAGATCGCCAGCTATGTATTCGAGACCTTTGAAGGAACGGAGGAGGCGCGGATGACGAACGAGCGCAGCAACTACGGCTATGGCATGTGGGCTGGCTCCATCCGGTATTATAAAGGGCGCTTTTATGTCAGCTTCGCGGCGAAGGAGACCTGCAAGACCTATTTTTATTCCGCGGAGAGCGTGGAAGGGCCATGGGAGAGCCAGTGCATTGACTTCTATTTTCACCACGGCTCGCTCTTCTTCGATGATGACGACAGGGTGTATCTGATCTTCGGGCACAAGGAGATTTTCATCAGGGAGATGCTCCCGGACTTAAGCGGATTGATGCCGGGAGGCTTTGCGCGGAAGCTGCTTACGGAGCAGGAGGATGTCTGGCTCGGATATGAGGGCTCGCACTTTTATAAGATAGACGGAAGGTATTATCTGTTCGTGATCCGCTGGCCGAAGACGGGAACGGGGAGAAGGGTACAGCTGTGCTTTGCAGGTGACAGGCTGGACGGTGAGTTTCAGGGCAGGACAGTGTTGGACGACGACATGGGATATTTTAACAATGGCATTGCCCAGGGAGGGCTTGTCGACACGAATGACGGACGCTGGTTCTCGGTGATGATGCAGGACCGGCTTGCCGCAGGAAGAGCTCCCGTTCTGGTTCCGGTTGAATGGCAGGAGGGATTTCCTGTTTTCGGCAATGCCGGGAAAGCGCCGTTGATTGCAGAGAATGTCAGCAACAGACCGTATTATGAGTACGAACCGCTTTATACCTCGGACGATTTTGCACCGGTGCCGGAGGAGGACAGCTACCGTTTGAAACCGCAGTGGCAGTGGAACCATGAGCCGAATCCGGCGCTCTGGGGAATCGCGGAGAGCGGCGGTTTGCGCATTGAGACGGGAAAGCTGTGCACGAATGTCACGCAGGCGGTAAATACGCTGACCCAGAGGATGTTTTTCCCGAAGAGCAGTGTGGAAGTCACGGTTGATGCCGCAGGGCTGAATGAGGGGGATGTGGCGGGACTCTGTGCACTGCAGGGCTGTTATGGGCTGCTCGCCGTGACAATGGAGCTCAAGCAGTATTACCTCGTCGTCATCGAGAGAGAGAATACGGAGAAGAACCGGAATACCACGGTTGCGGATTATATGCCTGGTATCGTGAAGGAGAAGATACATCTTGCCTCGCCGGTCGTCCGGCTCCGGATGGAGACGGATTTCGAAAAGGGTAGAGATACAGCGGAATTTTTCTACAGTGAAGACCTTTCTGATGTGAAGTGGAAGAAGGCAGGACAGGGACACAAGCTGTATTTTGGTCTGGATCATTTCTCGGGCTGCCGCTGCGGGCTCAGCATCTATTCGACGAAGAAGATCGGAGGCTCCGCCCTGTTCCGGGATTTTGTGTATGAGTATTAATGCCGGAGGAGAGGCAGCTTGCAAAAAAGACTGAGTCATGCTAGAATGATGCAGACGGAGGATAAGTCTGTGAATCAGGTAAATTATCAGAGAGAGCTGGATAAGATAATAGAGGGATTGACAGGTGCGGGAGAGGATTCCGCACCTGATTTGTTTCTGCACAGCTGTTGCGCACCCTGCAGCAGCTATGTGCTGGAATATCTTTGCAGGTACTTTCACATAACGGTCTTTTATTATAACCCGAATATTTCCGCATCGGAGGAATACCGGAAGAGAGTCGCCGAGCAGAAGAGACTGATTGAGGCATATAATAGGGAAGAAAAGGGATATCCGATCAGAATTATCGAGGGAGATTATGAGCCGGAGCGCTTTTATGAGATTGCGAAGGGCTTTGAAGCCTGCCCGGAGGGCGGCGAGAGATGTTTCCGGTGCTTTGATCTGCGGCTTCGGGAGACGGCAAAGCGGGCGAAGGAGGGCGGTTATGCCTATTTCTGTACAACGCTTACCATCAGCCCGCTCAAGAATGCCGTAAAGCTCAATGAGATCGGACAGGCTCTGTCTGAGGAGTATGGGGTCAGCTGGCTGCCGTCCGATTTCAAAAAGCGGAATGGCTATAAGAGGTCGATTGAATTATCGGCGGAATATGAGCTGTACCGGCAGAATTACTGCGGGTGCGCATTTTCGCGGAGATGACATTCCGTAACAGCAGAAATTCCTTGCGTGTGCCGGAAAAGTAAGGTATAGTTAGAAATATGATTTGTACAGTACGGGCAGAGCTGCTGTCTGAGCAGCGGTGTGCAGTGCAGAGAATAGAAGTGCAGAGATGAGGAAGCAGTATGAAGAAGATTTTGGATTTGTTGTCAGAAGAGATGGGAAGGGCGTTTGAGGCTGCCGGCTATGACAGCGCACTCGGAAAGGTTACGATTTCCAACCGTCCCGATCTCTGTGAATATCAGTGCAACGGTGCAATGGCAGGTGCAAAGCAGTATCATAAGGCACCGATTATGATCGCCAACGAGGTTGCGGAAAAGTTAAAGAACAGCGAGGCGTTTCAGGAGGCAGCAGCGGTAGCGCCGGGCTTCCTGAATCTGAAGCTCTCCGAAGAGTATCTGTTAGAACAGCTTAAGACCATGGCGAAGGAGCCTAAATTCGGTCTGGAGAAGCCTGCAAGGGTAAAGAAGATCATTGTGGACTACGGTGGGGCAAATGTTGCAAAGCCCCTCCATGTAGGACATCTCCGCTCGGCTGTCATCGGTGAGAGCATCAAGCGGATCAACCGTTATGTCGGTCATGAGGTCATCGGCGATGTGCATCTGGGAGACTGGGGCTTGCAGATGGGTCTTGTCATTATGGGCCTGAAGGAAAGAAAACCCGACCTGATCTACTTTGATGAAAGCTATGAGGGAGAATATCCGACGGAAGCGCCGTTCACCATCTCCGAGCTTGAGGAGATCTACCCCGCGTCCAGCGCAAAGTCCAAGGAAGATCCCGAGTACAAGGCAAAGGCGATGGAGGCGACCTATAAGCTCCAGAGCGGTGTGCGCGGTTACCGTGCGCTCTGGAAGCAGATACTGAATGTCTCCGTGGCGGATCTGAAGAAAAATTACAGCAGTCTGAACGTGGAATTTGATCTCTGGAAGGGCGAGAGCGATGTGCATGACCTGATTCCTGAGATGGTCGATTATATGAAGAAGGGCGGCTACGCTTATATCAGCGAGGGTGCGCTCGTTGTCGACGTCAAGGAGGAGACGGATACCAAGGAGGTACCGCCCTGCATGATTCTGAAGTCAGACGGGGCTTCCCTGTATAATACGACGGATCTTGCTACGATTATGGAACGTATGCGGCTGTATCATCCCGATGAGATTATTTATCTCACGGATAAGAGGCAGGATCTCTACTTTGAACAGGTTTTCCGCTGTGCGAGAAAGACAAAGCTCGTGGAGCCTGAAACAGAGCTGAGATGGATTGGCTTCGGCACGGTAAACGGTAAGGACGGCAAACCGTTCAAGACCAGAGACGGCGGAGTAATGCGTCTGGAGACGCTGATCCGCGAGACGAAGGACGAGATGTACCGCAAGATCAGAGAGGGACGCGAAATGTCCGAGGAAGAGGCAAGGCAGGTTGCAGATCTTGTCGCTATCTCCGCACTGCTGTACGGTGATCTCTCTAATCAGGCATCCAAGGATTATATTTTTGACGTAGACAGGTTTACCTCCTTTGAGGGAGATACCGGCCCTTACATTTTATATACGATTGTCCGTATCAAGTCGATTCTGGCAAAGTATAAGGAGCAGGGTGGAAATCCTGAGGAGCTTCAGCTCCGTGTGGCTTCGGGCGATGCGGAGAAGGCGCTGATGATGGAACTGGTGCAGTTTAACGCCATGATGCAGAGCGCCGCGGAGGAGATGGCTCCTCATAAGGTGTGCGCTTATATTTACGACCTCGCCAACGCCTTCAATCACTTCTACCATGAGACGAAGATTCTCGGGGAAGAGGACGAGGCGAAGCGGGAGGGACTGCTCGCGCTGCTGGTGCTGACCAGAAATGTACTGGAAACCTGCATACATGTGCTGGGATTTTCCGCACCGGAAAAAATGTAAAAAAATAGTTGACAAAAACAGATTTGCAAGGTATACTAATCAAGTCGGTTGCGAGAGTAACCGACGAATGGAAGTTTAGCTCAGCTGGGAGAGCATCTGCCTTACAAGCAGAGGGTCATAGGTTCGAACCCTATAACTTCCACTCCAACGTAGGTTGGTTATATGTCATATGGCGAGATAGCTCAGTTGGCTAGAGCATGCGGTTCATACCCGCAGTGTCGAGGGTTCGAATCCCCCTCTCGCTATTTCAAGATGCCGATAAATAGGGCATCTTTTTTCTTTGTGTTGCATTTCGGCATCTTTAGCGTTTGCGTAGCTCAGGTTTCTTTTCTGCTTGCAGTCTGTTCCTTGCTTGGATGTGATATGAATGATTTTTCAAACCTTCTATTTACAGGGCATCCGCGATCTCCTCCGGTGTCTTCCTCTTTTTCAGCTTGCTGCTGGTGTTCATAGAAACATTTTCTCTGGGTAATATTCCTGAAATGAAAAGTTGGAGCCTTGAACTATAGTTTTTTCTACTCCTTTATGTTATACTTTAGAATAAGACATCTGTGACATGGCAGGTTACGGTAAAGGAGACGGAAGATATGAGGTGTGAGTTGCTGTCACCCGAAGAACTGGCGGTCTGGGCGGTCTGCATCCCGCAGGAGCTATTTGTGGAACTGATCAATCGGCGAGAAGGGCTGTATGTGCTTGGTGTTCGTTTCCTGAATGAAGCGCAGGGAGCGCTTGTGTGGGAGGAAGACGAGCAGGGCGTTGCACTGGAAAGCATATATGTCAGACCGCAGGCAAGGCGACTCGGGCTTGGAAAAGCATTGATACAGCGTTTTTTACAGGAAACATGGTGCGAGGGGAGAGAAATTCGCATCTCTTATGTGGAAGAGGGAGAGCGTTGCCTGCTGACACCTTTTCTGGAGGACAGCGGTTTCTTTGTAGATACGGCTTCTTTTCCGGCAGGGGCGGTCACACTCCGGCGGTTGAACGAGGAACTGCTGCCACAGCTCGGGAACAATAGGAGCGGAATCCGCCCGGTTTATCAGCTTTCCGTAAGGGAGCGGGGCGTATGTGAGAAATGGTTAAGGGAGCAGCTTGCTCTGCCGATGAAACCGTATCTTGCCACAGAACCGGCGAGCTTTGCGGCGATAAGGGGCGGCGAAGTGCAGGGAGCAGTGCTCTTGCGGAGGCAGGATGAAGGAATTACACTGGATTACTGTTGGATCATGCAGAGTAATCCAGTGGTGCTTGCGAAGCTGCTGGCCTGTGCGATAGAACATCTGGATGAATTATATCCGCCAGAGACAATCGTGCGGATGACGCTTTCCACAGCACAGGCGCAGACGCTGTTTGAGCGGCTTTTCGGACAGGCAGAGGAGACGACGTATTTTTGCAGCGGAGTTTATGTAAATGACAGAGAACAAGGGGGATGAGAATGGGAAAGACAGGTATCATGGGGAATCAGTTGCAGAAGGAGCAGGAACACAAGCTCCAGATCAACACGCAGGAGCAGCAGACGGTAGAGACGACGGCGTTTGACGAGCGCTTTTTACAGCAGACGCAGGAAAGCCTTGCGAACCAGACGGCAGAGCCGGATTCGCTTGCGCTATATAGGGAAAAGACTGCGGAAATGAAGGACACCGCCGAACTTGGCGGGACATCCGGCAAGGGGGCAAAGAGCATCAATGCCGAGAAGAAGGAGAAAATCCGCAGGAGCAAGGCAATGACAAGCAAGGCGACCGCCTATACAGAAGAAATTCACACGCAGCTGGCGCAGGTTCAGAGAGAGACGACAAAAAATGATCCCGAGCTTCAGCTTCGGTTTCTGGAACAGTACCGTTTTACACCGCAAATGTTTGTGAGCAGCAATATCCGTGCAAATTTTAAGGAATATGTGAGTCTGGTCAACAGTTATTACAAGCTTCAGGGCTTGTATGAGGACGGCGATGATACGGCGGGCATGCAGCGGTTGGAGGCACTTGCACCGGTTGTGGAGGCATTTACACACAGACTTTCGGTGTACTGTGAACAGAACAGAGTTTTCCTGAGCGGGGAAATTTTAGCCGATAAACAAAAGGCATCACAGCTGACGCAGCAGGAGATAGATAACTGGTACAGACTGGTCAGTGAGTATGAGCCGGAGACAGCAGAGCTTCCGGCGGCACCCGAGGAGCAGCTGACGGCGGAGGAAATGCAACAGGTGTGCGCCCAGATCCATCTGCTGCGGGAGGATGCCGAGGCAGACCCGAACAGTGATCCGGCATGGCTGGAGGATTTACAGCTGCGGGAACAGCGGTATCAGGCTTATTATCTCCTCGCCGCGAGAAAGGATGAGCTGGGGCGAATGGGAGAGAACGGCGGAGACACAGCGGAGCTGGAGCAGACAATTAAGGAGCTTCAGGCGGATGTAAAAAGGCTGGAGCTTCGGAAGCTACGCATGGAGCTGGGAATGCCGCAGGTTGAGCAGCATACAGAGACGACGCGCCGGACGAGGGAGGAAGCGATCTCGACAGATTCGGATAAGCTGAGCTATCAGTCGAGAGACCAACTGGCAGCTCTGAACCGCAGTCTGCAGGCGGCGGGCGGATCGCCCGATACGGTGGCGTTGATCGGGCAGTACATACAAGGAACCCGATACCGGGTCGGCTATACCAAGGAAAGAGAGAATCTGCAGGCGGCGAGGAAAGCGGTTGAGAAGGCTTTACAGCAGGAGAACAACGAGGAGCTCCGCGAGACGCTTTCAGAAATCAAGTCCTATTTTGACAAAATGACAAACGGTACATTGGTTGTCCCGGAGGGGACGGAAATCCTTGACTGCCGGAATAAGCGACCGGAGGAGAGCGGCACAGGTGGAAGGGGCTCTACGCGCAATGCACTGATCCGCAAGCTGACATACTGGAGTGACCAGAAGGATACGCCGTTGTTTGCACATGAGCCGACGGTCAATGATCTGAAGCAGCGTCTGGTTTCAAACTGCTACATGATGGCTTCGACTGCAGGGCTGGTTGAGTTTTCACCGGAGATATTAAAGAGCTGCATTGTGGACGAGGGCGATAGTGTTGTTGTCAGGCTCTATGAGAGACGGGTGGTAAACAAGGCGAAGGAAGCGCCGGAGGAAGAACCGCCAGTGGAGGAGCTGACGGAGGAAGATTTGCTGGAAGAGCAGTTGGATGATGATCTGCTGGATGGCTTTGATCTTCTGGATGACATCGAGGAGACGGAGCTTGCGCCGATTTATGTGCGTGTCAGCAAGGAAATTCCGCGCATTGCGGGAGCGGATGCACTGTCTTCCGGTGCGCTCTGGATGCAGATGATCGAGAAGGCGTGTGCCTTTGTCGGAAGAGATAAGGTCAAGGGCTACCAGTCACTCTGGTACGGCGAGGGCGGAGCGTTTCTGGAGCGGCTGTTGGGCATATCACCGGAGCATGTGGACACGGAGAACGAGGACGCTTTGTTTGAAGAAATCCGCACCGGCAAGGAGCGAGGCTATGTCTATAATGCCGGAACGAAGGGCACTGCGGGCAAGGAGGACGGTCTGAACGGTGGGCACGCCTATACGGTCATGGGGGCGAAAGAGATTGATGGGAAGAAGTGCATTCTCTTAAGAAACCCCTACAGTACCTTTTCCCTCCAGTATCAGGAGAATGGCGAGAAGACCAGAACCGGCGACATGATCAATGTTTCCTCGGACGAGACCTACGGACAGTTCTATATTGAAGTGTCAGATTTCGTCAAGAAATTCGGTCAGGTGACCCGCACAAATATCGCTTCAGGAACATAGCTTTTGTCTCGGCGAACATAAACACAGCCCGGGTGCTTACCCGGGCTGTTTCTCACTTATGTTCTGAAATTTATGTTATAATTTGCCTAACAAATGAGTTTGACGACCGACTATATAGGTGAAAGCATTGATCAATCGCTTGGAGAAACCATATGAAGAGGCATGAATTATTAGAATACTTTGACGGAGAATTGTTGGATAAGCTGTTCGGGTTTTGTTATGCCCGCACCAGCGACAGCTATGAGGCACAGGAGCTTTGCTCGGATATTATTTTTGCACTGGTAAAGGCAGCACATTCGGAGGGAGAGATTTCGAGTCTGTATTCCTTCATCTGGAGAGTGGCAAGGAATGTGTATGCCGATTTCTCGGCGAACAGAAGAAGGCGGGCAGAAGCATTCTATGAGGGAGATGCCTTTTCCTGTAATGTGGAGAGCGTGTTGAAGGAAAGATATTTTAAGCGCATAAAAGAGGCTGAGCGCCCCTTCAGTGTTTACGGATATGTTGATAACGGCAGGACTTACGGTGGCGGCTGGGATGGGGCAGATGCCCGGAATATATGCGGTTATGCAATGGTACAACTGGAAAATATTTATCTAACACGCATCAGAAAGCATTTTCATTGTGGCTGGAATGTTTCTAACGATCCACAGCTTCAGCTTGCAATCCGGGCAATCGATGGGGTGCAGGTGAGTTCTCTCAGCGAGACAGAAAAGGAGCAGGCGGCGAAGGCGATCGAGTGCGGGTATCTCTACAGAGAGGATGATATGCTTTACACGGAGATTCTGGTAAACACAGTGCAGGATAGGGGCAGGCTTTTTGACATCAGCCGTGGACTTCGCAATGGATATTTTGAGGAAGAGGCTGCTCTTGTAGCAGAAAAACTTGCGGCGCTGATAAGAAAGTCTGTTCCGGATTATCTGCTGGGTGAGTGGCGCTATGCAAACGACCTTGCAAATCTGCCGGTTATTGATTCCCTTGTGGAGGCACTGATCGAAAAAGGAATCCTGATACCGCCGGAGGACGGCATCGGCGCCGAGGGATGCTGGATGGCAGTGGAGGGGTAGAGTTTTTCTGCCAATGTATATCGGTGCAATATAATCCTTGCAATTAGGAAAAAATTGTGCTAATCTGGAAATGAGCATAGAATTTTCTTACATTACAAATCATGATTGCTGTAAATCTTTTACAAGTCTATTTGAAATTTCATGCTTAATACCACAACAAACAAAACAGCAGGAGATTTCAAATGGAGCAGTCAGCCCATAGCTTCTCTTGCGGAAAACATGATTCCAAGGGAGGAGAACATAAAGAATGGAGGCTGGAGTATATGACATTACAACAGAAGTACAGGGAAGAATACGAGGCTGGGGTACAGGATGGAATGGAGCAAGGCATAGAGCGTGGACGGGCGCAGGGAAAGGAGCAGGGGCTGCAAAGCGCCGCAGTGAGGCTGTTCCGAATGCAGATGCCGGTTGAACAGATTGCGCAGGCGGTGGGCGAGGAAACGGAAACGGTTGAAAGGTGGCTGGCGGAAGAAGGCGGGCGATAGGAATGGGAGCCGCGCTTCTTCCGCTGCCGTATCATGCCAGCAGAAGCGTCCCTACGGTGACGCTGTAGGGTGCGAGGTGGAGCTTGTCCTGCGGGATAAAACGGCTTCTGGCAGGTGCTACGTTTTTGGGCGCTGCGTGAGAATTGACAGCGTCAAGGTCAGCGCAAAGCGTGTAGAGTGTACCGGACTGCACCGGGCGGTCAATGCTTAGATGAACGTCGAGAGCGGTATCTGCGAGGTTGACCAGCTTGACATAAAGAGTGCTGCCATCCTCGGAAAGCGTTGCGGAGGTGCAGATCGAGCTTCCCTCAGCGCATACGGACACTTCGGCAAGCTTCGTCCCGATGTTGGTGGAAAATAGCTGCTGCACATAATAGCTCGGAGTGCCGTAGGCACTGTCATTATCGAACCAGATCAGATCCGGCTGCCACTGCTGATGCCCGGTGCGGGCCAAAAGAGGTGCATAGCAGGTCATCACGACATGGTCGCTGTTCTTTTCAACGCCGGTCAGGAAAGCGGCTTCACACAGAGCGGCATGCCAGTTGCATACACGCTTCGGCGTGGATTCATCCGTGTGGGCGGCATATTCTCCCGCAAATACCTTTGGAAGACTGCGGTCGTAGTTATCATATCTGTGAAGATTCTCCAGAAACCATTCCGGCGATTTATAGAAATGCTCATCCACAGCATAGGCCTTTTCCGGATTCTCCTTCATCCAGCGGTAAGCAGTATCAAAGTCCTCGCCCTCGGCTGTCCAGCCGGCACAGGTGATCAGGCGGATTTCGGGGTGCTTTTCGGAAAGCACTTTCTGAAATGCCTCGTAGCGTTCAAAATAGACAGCGCCCCACTGCTCATTTCCGATGCCGATATACTCAAGACCGAAGGGCTCGGGATGTCCCATGTCAGCACGCTTCTTTCCCCAGGGAGTTTCCGTAGAGCCGTTGGCAAATTCAATCAGATCGAGAACATCCTGAATCCATTTATCCAGCTCATCCATAGGCGCCAGAAGCGACTCATGCCATTGGCAGGTCATGCCGCAGTTGATGACAGGAACGGGCTTTGCGCCGAGATCCTCACAGAGACAGAAATATTCATAGAAGCCGATGCCGTAGGACTGGAAATAATCGGCGGAGGACTGCCCGTTGATCTGGTATTCCTCCATCTGCCAGCGGTTCCAGTTTGTGCGGCGTTCGGTGAGAGCGCCGACGGTATCCTTCCAGCAGTACATATTGTCGAAGCTGCGTCCCTCGACAATACAGCCGCCGGGAAATCGCATAAAGCGGGGATGAAGATCTGCAAGCAGCTCTGCCAGATCACGGCGCATACCATTCTGCCTGTCATGGAAGGTATCTGCGGGAAAGAGGGAAATCAGATCAAGATCGACGGCACCCTCTGTCTCCAACAGAAGCTCCGGGTAAACCTGCTTACAGGTTCCGGTGGCAGTGATTGTGAGGTTGTACTTTGACCAGCCGTGAGCGGCGCGCACCAGTGAAAAACTGCGGTTTCCGTAGAGGGTGCCGTTCGGGTCTGCAAAGCGGATATTGAGCTTTACAGGCACAGCGTTTCTGGCATAACAGGAAAAGCGGAAGACCTGTCCTTCGCGGACGGCTAAGCCTTCATTACAGAAGCCGAGATTGCGCAGCCCGCAGCCTGCCTCGCCGGAAAGATGGGCATAGTGGCTGTGTGCCTTGCTCAGCGGGAAACGCGTGCCGATGGAAAAGGAGATGTCGCCGATGGTCTCCCAGCACATTTTATGGACGTCATGAGCAGCATCCGCCTCGGGGGGATTTACCTCCCTGGTATAATATTCAAAGGAGCGGTTCGCAATCAGCTCCGCATACAGTCCGCCGTCACCACCGTAGTTGATGTCCTCGAAGAAGATTCCGTAGAGCATAGGGCTTACTTCTCGACGCGCGCCGTCTGTTTTAATGTCGATTACAATTTTTTCACGCTGCATAGTTTTCCTCATTTCCATAGATTATTCGTACTGAATAAATACATCGTATCACAAAATTCCGGAAGAGAAAATAAATAATGAAATTTATTGCTTTTTATGTTATACTTGTATACATCATGGCAAGAAAGAGAGGTAACGTAAAATGGAACTTGAAACATTGAGGAACGATATGGTAGCAGCAATGAAGGCGAGAGATAAAGAGCGGAAGGATGCGATTTCTTCGCTTGTTTCGGCAGTGAAAAAGGTGGCAATAGATGAAGGCTGTAGAGAGGATGTCCCTTCAGAGCTGGTTGACAGAGTGATTATCAAGGAGCTGAAGACCGTGAAGGAACAGCTGGATTCCTGTCCCGCAGAGCGCACGGATCTGATGGCGGAATATCAGAAGCGCTATGACGTTATTTCTGAATATGCACCGAAGATGATGTCCCCGGAGGAGGTAAAGGCTTATATTGAGAGCAATTTTGCAGAGCTTGTCTCCACAAAGAACAAAGGACAGATCATGAAGGCAGTCATGGGCGTGCTGAAGGGGAAGGCAGACGGCAAGGTAATCAATGAGACTGTCGCGGAGCTGTGCAAGTAAGAACAGGCGTATAAAGTGGAAAACTAAGGGAAAATGGAAAGTGGAAGAAGGAGGTATGTCTATTGAGGAAGAACGAACAACATTTGGATGAATATGCAATTCTTTGCAGGGAAGCAGACAAACTGGATCCCGCACTTTTTGATAAATATGATGTACAGAGAGGGCTGCGCGACAAGAACGGAAACGGAGTTGTCACCGGCCTGACGAACATTTCAAGAATAGAGTCCTTTAAGATGGTGGACGGAGTGAAGACACCGTGTGAAGGAAAACTGTGGTATCGTGGCTATGACTGTATCGAACTGGTAAACGGCTTCAAGGGCAGACACTCCGGTTTCGAGGAAGTTGCCTATCTTCTCCTGTTCGGACAGCTTCCGACAGAGCAGCAGCTGAAGGAGTTCAGAGACATTCTGGCATCCCATCGGACGCTGCCGACCAATTTTACCCGGGATGTCATTATGAAGGCACCGAGCAGTGACATTATGAATTCGCTGACGAGGAGTGTGCTGACGCTTGCCTCCTATGACAAGAATTGCTGTGACACCGCGATTGAGAATGTGCTCCGGCAGTGTATCGGGCTGATCAGTGTATTCCCGATGCTGTCGGTTTATGGCTATCATGCATATAACCATTATCAGAATGACGAGAGTATGTATATTCACCGCCCGTCGAGAAAGCTGTCTACAGCAGAAAATCTGTTGATGATGCTTCGTCCGGACAAGAAGTATACAGAGCTTGAGGCGAAGGTGCTGGATATTGCACTGGTACTTCATATGGAGCATGGCGGCGGTAATAACTCCACATTTACAACCCGTGTCGTGACCTCCTCCGGCTCGGATACTTATTCCGTGATTGCTGCGGCACTGTCCTCCTTGAAGGGACCGAGACACGGCGGCGCTAATATCAAGGTTGTGGAGATGATGCGCGATATCGAGGCTAATGTGAAGGATTGGGGTGACGAAGAGGCAGTCAGAGTTTATTTAAAGAAAATTCTGAACAAGGAAGCCTTTGACGGCAAGGGACTGATCTATGGTATGGGTCATGCGGTCTACTCGCTTTCCGATCCGAGAGCGCAGGTATTTAAGGGCTTTGTACAGAAACTTGCGGAGGCAAAGGGAAGGAATAAGGATTTCGCACTTTATTCCATGATAGAGCGCCTTGCCCCGGAGGTTATCTCGGAGAAGGCGCGCATCTATAAGGGTGTCAGTGCGAATGTGGACTTTTATAGCGGTTTCGTCTACAGTATGCTGGAAATCCCGCTGGAAATGTATACTCCGATCTTTGCAATCGCAAGAATCGTCGGCTGGAGCGCACATCGTCTTGAAGAGCTGATCAACATGGATAAGATCATTCGTCCTGCCTATAAGAGCATCATGACTGAGCGGGAGTATGTGGATATAGACCACAGATAAGAGTAGCCATCTCGTCGGCAGATTCTTTTGTTCCTTTGAGAATCCATGCAATGTAAATATTATAGAGAGAACCGGAAAAAGCCTGAAGGGTATAGTAATAAGCTATACCCTTTTCTTCTGTGTAATACGTATTAATAATATAGTCTGTCAGACGCTGCAACAGAACGGAACCCATGTTGCATTTCAGGAGGCAGCGTATAAAGTCGGCATGATTACTGAAATATTCATAGCAGTGAAGCATGTTTCTGTAATCATTGTAGCTGCCTTTGTCAAGCCATTTTTCCACATCCCGCCTGTAGTTGTCAAGAAGGTCGGAGAGATGGGAGAGAAGCACGTCATCAATTGATTGGTAGTTGCGGTAGTAGGTCATACGCGAAATGCCAGCCTCCGCAGCCAGCTCCGTGATGGAAATGGAGGACAGGGGCTTTTCCTGCAGCAGTCGCATAAGAGCCTGTACCAGACAGTTTTTCGTGTACTTCATAGCTTATATCTTGAATTTCTTCATATGCTCGGACAGTGCGACGGCAGCAGCGGAAACATCGTCCGCACTGGAAGCGACAACATGGCTGTCCTCAGAGAGCTGTCTGGATGCCTCTGTAAGGTTCTCCGTGGAAGCGAGAATTTCTTCTGTGCTGGCTGACTGTTCCTCGGAAAGTGCAGCAATGTTTGTGGCCACATCATCCACATGAGCGATCTCGGTAACAATTTCGGAGATCATATTGTCTGTCTCGGTAACATTTTCATAAATTCGCTCAAATATACCGCAGGAGACTGTAATTTTCTCGGAATTTTCCTTGATATGGGTAACACTTTCCTCTGTCTGCTGTACCATATAGGAAACCTGTGAATTTACCTCGTTAATCGTCTCGGAAATCTCGGATGCGGAGGAAGCGCTGACCTCTGCAAGTTTACGGATCTCCTCGGCAACAACTGCAAAGCCACGTCCGGCATCACCGGCTCTGGCAGCTTCAATCGCGGCATTCAGAGAGAGCAGGTTCGTCTGGTCGGAGATGTCGCTGATGATGCCTACCATGGTATTGATCTTTTCGGTGGAGGTGCCTACCTTGTCAACGATTGCTTCCAGCTGTTCCATGGCGGAAACAATGGAGGACATTGCCTTATTTACACCTTCCATGTCTGCACGTCCCTGAGAGGCAACGGTGACAGTTTGCTGCATGTTTTCCTTTGCACGGCTGCTCTTCTGGTTGGTCTCATCCACAACGCCGGAAAGAGTGGTGGCATGGAGCGCGAGATCCTGAACACCGGTAGCAAGCTGGTTCAAGGTTGTCTTGACATCGTTCATGGAATCCGCCTGAGAGTCCGCGGCCTGATTCAGGGCATCGGAAATCTTCTTGGTCGTTGCACTGGAATTCCCCAGCTGATCAGAAACGCTGTGTATATCGAGGATGATGCTACGCATGATTTCTACAAAGTTGTTGAGAGAGCGGCCCATGAGTGCAATTTCGTCATTCCCCCTTACCGTGACAGTAGCAGTGAAGTCACCGTCGGTAATTGTTGTAAGCGTATCGGTAAGTTTTTTCATCGGTCTCATAGAGCTATGCAGGAAAATGAAAATCACGGCAATCACCAGAAGGATGACAACTGTGAAAACAGCGATGATCAGCGTGAGCAGATTGTTCAGCTTTGTGAGCATCGCAGCCTGATTGATATAGGCAGCGAGAACATAAGGTGTCTCGTCGAGGAAGGACAGGATAACATAATATTCCTGATGTCCCTCTGAAACGGTAAACATCTCCGTATTACCTGCATTGATCTGCGCAATAATATCTCCCATAAAAGTTCCGGGGGAATAGCTGTCCAGATCAGTATTGTCGTATGTAGCGCTCGGATGCGCGGTGATCTTGCCGACGGTGGTGTCGACCATAAAGAGATGTCCTTCATCCATGATGGTGATATCCTTTACAAAGTTCTGCACGACTTCCAGCTTGGAAGCAATCAGGCTGAACTGGATAACGGCATTCTGAAGACTTTTGCTGCCGGAGGTTGTCAGAATGGCATTTTCCACCGAGATGACCTTGCTTTCCGTTTCGATTTGAAATGCCTGAGTGGAATTCTCCAACAGCATATCGCTGACATTGCTGTAGAGAACAACTGCGGTTACCGCAAATGCAGCGACCAGTAACGGCAGAATGACAAGCAGAAGCTTTTGGCTCAGACCAAAGGTTACTTTCTTCTTACTTTTTTGTGTTTTTGACATAGTGACCTCCACAATACATTTTTTTTGAGAAAATTTTTGTAAAAATTTAATATAAAAATACCATATTTTCTGTTAAAATACAATTAGAAAAAAGAAATCTTTATGGAATTATTCGGGAGGAGAGGGGCGTATGGGAACTGTTCTGGATTATATAAAGGAATATGGGAAATATTCATTCCGGGAAATGCCTATGACGGAGGTTGACAGTCTGGCGTTGTGCCAGCTCTCTTATCTGAAATTTGACGGAATGGTGCCGGGAGTACGGGAGAATCTTCCTTCTGTCACGCTGGAGAGCCTGAAGGCACACCCGGATTACGAGAAGCTGTTTGCGGATGTGCGCTACGAGGAAGTCAACCGTGCACTGATTGAGGGGATGCTGGCGGGAAAAAGATACAGCAACCTGAAGCTGAACTGTTATGTCAACATGGTGGAGAAAGAGTCGGAGATGCAGTTTTCGGCAATCACCTATATCCTGAATGACGGGACGGTTTATATCGCGTTTCGCGGTACTGACGAGACGATTATCGGGTGGAAAGAGGACTTTAACATGGCGTTCTGTGCGCCGGTGCCCGGACAGGAATACAGTGTGGGGTACCTGAACACGGTAGCGGAGCGGATTCACAGCCCGTTTTATGTCGGAGGACATTCCAAGGGCGGGAATCTCGCCGTGTACAGCGCCATGAATTGCAGACCGGATATTCAGGAAAGGATCATCCGGGTGTTCAGCATGGATGGACCGGGCTTCCGGCCGGAGGTGCTGAAGGCGGGAAATTATGATGTGATAGCGGACAGGGTGACAAAGATTCTGCCGCATTCCTCACTTGTCGGGATGTTGTTCGAGTCGGACATGCATTTTCAGGTCGTCGAGAGCAAGACCTTCGGACTCATGCAGCATGATCCTTATACATGGCTGGTGGAAGGAGATCATCTGAAGCATGTCGATGACATCTACGAGAGCAGAAAGCAGATGGATAATACGCTGAATACATGGATTCTCTCGTTGGATGAGAAGCAGCTCAGAGTTTTTGTGGACACTCTGTTTCAGGTGATTTCCGCCTCACAGGTGGATAATCTGATCGACTTTACGGCGGAATGGCGGCAGAGCATGAACAGGATCATCGCAGCGCTGAAAGGCCTTGATCCGGACACGACAAAGGCGCTAAAGGCTGTTGTCAAGGCGTTGTTTGACATTGCCGGGAACCGTATGAAGGCGGGAATTGCCCAGAATACCCAGAATGTCATTGCCGGGACGAAGGGATTAATGAAACAAGGTAAGTCAAAACGCTCTGCCCGGAAAGCGCAGTAAACTTCTGGTCAAGGCGCTCGGGATGCCACTGTACCCCGAGAATGGGAAGGGAATTGTGGACAAGTGCCTCAGGGCAGTTATCCTTTGGGCAATATTGTACGACGGAGATTCCGGCGCCGGGCCTTCCGATGGACTGGTGGTGGGCACTGTTCACTGTTGAACGGTCTCCGCAGAAGGGATATAGCCAGCTTCCCGGAACGGTGACGACAGCATGGTACTGATCGCTGCCGGTGTACTGATGCAGAGACGCCGTGGGGAGATCCTGCACGACTGTGCCACCGAAGCCGACATTAATGATCTGCATGCCTTTACAGATCCCGAGAACGGGAAGCCTGTGACGGATGCACAGCTCAAGCGCCTGCAGCTGCAGGATGTCAAGCTCTGTGTCAATGGAACGGGAGCCGTGATTGCGTTCCCCGAAAAAGGCGGGAGTAATGTCGCCTCCGCCGGGCAGAATCAGCGCGTCGCAGCCTGTGATTTCTCCGATGTTCAGGGTAACTACCGGCTCAAGACCGGCAGCAGCTACATACCGGACGTAATTGTCTGTCATTTTGTTTCGCCCTGCGATTGCTATTTTCATGGAAGCCTCATTTCAAAAAGCACTGTTTCATTAATATATGTTGTCGGTTAGTGTTGTGATGCAGAAAAAAATCTGTTATACTTGGAAGAGATTTTAGAGGAAATCGAGGCTATAGATTATGAAGAAACAAAGACAGGGGCGTGTGATACTTGCACTGTCCTTTTTCATGCCAGTCATTGTGATGCTGGTTCTTTTTGCCGTCAAGAATATTTATCCCTTTGGGGACAGGAGCTTTTTGTCGGGTGACCTGTATCATCAGTATATGCCCTTTTTCAGCGAATTACTTCATAAGATAAGAGGCGGGGAAGGATTTGACTTCTCGTTCAATGTCGGTATCGGCTCGAACTTCCTTGCCTTGTTTGTCTATTATCTTGCAAGTCCCTTCCATATGCTTGCACTGCTGGTGCCCGAGAGCCATCTGATCGAGTTCATCGGGTATCTGTCTGTGTTCAAGACCGGATTATGCGGACTTTCCTGCTGCATCTATCTGCAGAAGCATTTTCATACGACGGAGCCGGCGACTGCGCTGTTCTCCATGTTTTATGCATTTTCGGGATTTATGGCGGCGTACAACTATAACATCATGTGGCTTGACTGCGTCTGGATCTTTCCGCTGATCATTCTCGGACTGGAACGGCTGGTGAAGGAGGGAAAGAGCGGTCTTTACTGCCTGACGCTTGCCTTTTCGATTTTTACGAATTATTATCTCTCGATTATGATCTGTATTTTCCTTGTGCTTTATTTCGGACTGCTTCTGGTGACAGAGAGAAAGCACATTCTGCGCAGCATCGGCAGATTTGCGGTCTTTTCTCTGTTGGCGGGCGGAATGGCGGCAATTTTGCTGATACCTGAGGTGTGCGCAATCATCCAGACAGACTTCGGGGATATGGATTTCCCGAAGAAGGTGGAATCCTATTTTTCGGTGCTGGATGTGCTTGCGAGGCATTGTGTCTGCGTTTATACGGAGAGAGGACTTGACCACTGGCCGAATATCTACAGCGGCAGTGCGGTGCTGATGCTTGTGCCGATGTATGTCATGAATAAGAGTCTTTCCATCCGTGAAAAGTTCTGCAGACTGGCGCTTGCGGGATTTCTGCTGTTGAGCTTTTCGACGAATGTTCTGGATTTTATCTGGCATGGAATGAACTATCCGGATTCCCTGCCGGCAAGGCAGTCCTTCTGTTATGTTTTTCTGGTTCTGCTGATGTGCTATGACGCGTACCATCATATGAGGGAGGCGGAGGAGCAACAGATTTTGTACGGCTATCTCAGCGCTGTGATCTTCCTGCTGTTCTGTCAGAAATTTGTAGAGCATGAGGACTTTGACCTCGGCGTGAAGCTGCTGACTCTTGTGTTTGTGACGTTTTACGCGATCCTGTTATATCTGCTGCGGACAAAGAAGGTGCCGGAGATACGGCATGCCGTGGCTGTCGTGGCATTTGCGGCGGTTCTGGCAGAGTGCGGGGTCAATACATGGGACACCAGCATCGGTACGACGAGCCGGTCTGCCTACCTCGCACAGCAGGAGGATTACAAGGCGCTTTATGAAGTGACGCAGACATGGGAAAAGGGCTTTTACAGACTGGAAAAATTCACGCGAAAGACGAAGAACGATGCGACGCTGACAGGCTATCCGTCGGCAAGCGTCTTTTCCTCCACCCTGAACTCCTATGTCATGGATCTCTATACGAGATGGGGAATGCGGCACAGCAAGGTCTATTACGGTTTTGACGGGGCGACGGGGCTGACCTCGGCGCTGCTGAATGTGGGATATATGTTCGGAGAGTCGGACACCTATGACAGCAATTTATATGCGCAGGCTGCCGAGAGCGGCGGGCTCTATCTCTATGAATGCCGGAAGACTCTGCCCTTCGGCTATGTCGCACCGACCGGCTATGACCTGCCGGACGGCTATCAGGATCAGGCGCTGAGACTGCAGAACCAGATGGTGAAGGAGCTTGGCGTAATGAGAGAGCTTTTCCACGAGGAAAAGGCGGTTAAGACCGGGGATGATGTACGCTTTGTAGCCGAGGACGATGGCATTTACTATGGAATCGTCACGGCCTCCGGCACGACAAAGATACGCTACATCGGCGGCAGCAGCGGAGATGAAAAGTTCAATGATCTCAAGAAGGGGAGCGTGCTCTATCTCGGGTATCTGGAGGCCGGGCAGACGGTATCTCTGATAAACGGCGACGAAACGGACACCACGCCGGGGATTTCCGTGGGAGTGTACCGGCTGGACGAGGAGGCGTTGGATGCCGCACTCGGAATCCTGTCGGCACAGCATCTCGAAAATGTGGTATGGGAGAGCAATGCCATTTCCGGGCAGATCACAATGGAGACGGCAGGGCGATTGATCCTTTCCGTTCCGTATGAGGATGGCTGGACGGTGAAAATCAACGGCGAAGTGACAGAAGGGACTACCTTCGGCGGTTGTCTCATGGCGTTTGACCTTGAGCCGGGAAGCTATGAGATTACGATGAAATATCGGGCGAAGGGAGCGACGGCGGGAATCCTCGTCTCGGTGGTTAGTGTTGTAAGCTTTGCGGTAATTATGATTCTGGCAGGAAGACGCGGCAAACGCGGAAAGCCGGAAAGCAGCCTGCGGGAGGATGAAGCGGATTCCACGCAGGAACAGGAAGCAGACAGGGAACTGAAAATAGAAAAGGAAAACGGAGGAGCTTAAGGATGAAGTATGATGTGGTGATTGTTGGCGCGGGACCGGGAGGTATCTTTTCCGCATATGAGCTGATGAAGCAGCGGCCGGAGCTTAAGGTGGGCGTGTTTGAGGGTGGACATTCTCTGGAAAAGAGACATTGCCCGATTGACGGAGATAAGATTAAGAGCTGTATCGGCTGTAAATCCTGCTCAATCATGAGCGGCTTCGGCGGCGCGGGCGCATTTTCGGACGGAAAGTACAATATCACGAATGATTTCGGCGGCACGCTCTACGAGTACGTCGGCAAGAAGGAAGCCATAGATCTGATGAAGTATGTCGATGAGATCAACATGAAGTACGGCGGAGAGGGAACCAAGATGTACTCCACGGCGGGCACGCATTTCAAGAAGCTCTGCCTCCAGAATAAGCTGAATCTTCTTGATGCATCTGTGCGCCATCTGGGAACGGACATCAACTTTATCGTGCTGGAGAATCTGTACGCTGAGCTGAAGGACAAGGTGGATTTCTATTTTGATACGCCAGTGACCCGGATAGAGCTGATCGAAGGCGGATACAGGATCTTCTGCGGCGAGACGGCATATGAGTGTGAGAAGTGTGTGATCTCCGTCGGACGCAGCGGCAGCAAGTGGATGGAGACGGTCTGCAAGGAGCTTAATATTCCGACCAAGTCAAACAGAGTCGATATCGGCGTCAGGGTAGAGCTTCCTGCGGTTATCTTTTCCCATCTGACGGATGAACTGTACGAGAGCAAGATTGTCTATCGGACAGAGAAGTTCGAGGACAATGTGAGAACCTTCTGCATGAACCCTTACGGAATTGTGGTAAATGAGAACACGAACGGCATTGTCACGGTAAACGGGCACAGCTATGAGGATGTGGAGAAGCGGACGGACAATACGAACTTTGCACTTTTGGTTGCAAAGCATTTCTCCGAGCCGTTCAAGGACAGCAATGGCTATGGTGAAAGCATTGCTCGGCTCTCCAATATGCTGGGCGGCGGGGTCATCGTGCAGAGATTCGGCGATCTTGTAAGAGGACGCCGAAGTAACTCCAAGCGAATCGAGGAGGGATTGGTACAGCCGACACTTGCGGCAACGCCCGGTGATCTGAGTCTGGTGCTGCCGAAGCGTATTCTGGACGGTATCATTGAAATGATCTATGCACTGGATAAGATCGCGCCCGGAACGGCAAATGACGATACGCTGCTCTATGGCGTGGAGGTCAAGTTCTATAATATGGAGGTGGAGCTTGACGAGAATCTGGAGTGCTGTCACAAGGGACTGTACATTATCGGTGACGGAAGCGGCGTGACCCATTCCCTTTCCCATGCATCCGCGAGCGGTGTCTATGTCGCAAGAAAGATTGCGGAATGAAGTTATACTTGATTTTTCCGGGTGAGTACAATACACTCTAGATATAGTTTCACAAAAAAACACAGCAAAGGAGTAGGGGAAAACAATGAGTGTTCAGGAGCTTAAGCCCATCAAGGAGGGCAAGGTACGCGAGATTTATGACAACGGAGACAGTCTGATCATGGTTGCCACGGACAGGATCAGCTGTTTTGATGTGATCCTTAACAACAAGGTTGACAAGAAGGGTACGGTACTGACCCAGATGTCAAAATTCTGGTTCGACATGACGCAGGACATCCTTCCCAATCATATGATTTCCGTGGACGTCAACGATATGCCGGAGTTCTTCCGACAGGAGAAGTTTGACGGAAACAGCATGATGTGCAGAAAGCTGGAGATGCTGCCTGTTGAGTGCATTGTGCGCGGCTACATCACGGGAAGCGGCTGGGCGAGCTACCAGAAGAACGGTACCGTCTGTGGCATTAAGCTCCCAGAGGGACTGAAGGAGTCCGATAAGCTGCCGGAGCCGATTTACACCCCATCAACAAAGGCGGAGATCGGAGATCATGACGAAAATATTTCCTTTGAGCAGAGCGTTGACTACCTTGAGAAGCGTTTCCCCGGCAAGGGACGGGAATATGCGGAAAAGCTCCGCGATTACACGATTGCACTCTATAAAAAATGCGCGGAATATGCCCTGACAAGAGGCATTATTATCGCAGATACAAAGTTTGAGTTTGGTCTGGACGAAAACGGCAATATAGTTCTCGGTGACGAGATGCTGACACCTGACAGCTCGCGCTTCTGGCCCGCGGAAGGCTACGAGCCGGGTCATGCACAGCCTTCCTTCGACAAGCAGTTTGCCCGCGACTGGCTTAAGAGCCATCCCGACAACGACTGGACACTGCCGCAGGATATTGTGGATAAGACGATTCAGAAATATCTGCAGGGCTATGAGCTTCTGACAGGGAAGCCGCTGGATAAATAAGAACGGACAGGAAAGAGCCAGATGAGAGAATATGACGGTAAGACCTACGCGGAGGGTGATCCGCATACAATGGACGAGCTGGAGAAGATTGTCAGGATATTGAGAAGCCCGCAGGGCTGTGCGTGGGACAGAGAGCAGACGCATGAGTCCCTGAAGGAATGCCTGACGGAGGAATCCGGCGAGGTGATACAGGCGATTGATAACAAGGATGATGCAAACCTGTGCGAGGAGCTGGGCGATCTGCTTTTGCAGGTGCTCCTCCACAGTGAGATTGCCAGAGAGCGCGGCGCGTTTTCGTTCGGCGATGTCGTACAGGGACTTTCTGACAAGCTGATCCGCAGACATCCTCATGTGTTCGGCGACGTGAAGCAGCCGGATAATCCGGAGGAGGCGCTGGCACTCTGGAAGGAGATCAAGCGCATGGAAAAGGAAAGAAAAGCAAACTAAGAGATGCTGAGGTTGGCGTATTTCTTCGGAGATACGCCAACTGCTTTTGTAAATGCCTTGAAGAAGTTGCTGTAATCGCCGAAGCCGCTTTTTTCAAACGCCTCGTTGACACCGGCACCGTCGTTTAACAGAGCCTTTGCGATGCTGATGCGGCGTGCGGTGACGTATTTTCCGATGGTTGTGCCGGTTGCCTGCTTGAAGATACGGCAGATATAGGACTCGCTCAGGAAGAAATGCTCTGCAAGCTCCGAGACCGTAATGGGCTGACCGATGTTGCGGTTGATATATGCCAGAATATCATCCACCTGATGATTGTATTTGAAGGCGTTTTCCTCCTCTGCGCCCGCATTGGCGTTGGAGAGCGTGTTGATCATGACGAGGAGCTCCATAAAGGCGGCCTGTTCGATGATGTCATGTGCATATCCCTTTGCGGAGGTGATCTTGTTGACAAAGTACAGGAAGCGTTTCTGCTGCTCACGGTTAAGGGAGAGCTTGTGCTGGAAGGAAGCACCGCGGTTTGTAAAACAGTAGTCCAGATCGGTCTCCGGCGTGGAGATGCGCTTGGTGTAGTCCGGGCAGACGGACAGCACGATCCGCTCGTGGAGCTGATTGTCGATCTGGGTCAGCTTATGGCTCTCATACTGGTTGATAATGAAGAGATCCCCGGGCGCAATCGAGTAAAAGCGGTTGTCAATCAGAAACTGCTTGCCGCCCGAAATGGAGTAATAGAGCTCGTAACAGTCATGGATATGCATATCCATGGCTTTTTCTTCTTTATAGAGATGTGCGATGGAAAACGTGCGTGTGCGCTGGCAGTTATCAATCGCAACCTTGCAGGATGTCACTTCGTCCATTGAAAGTCACCTCAACATTTCTTGAAATCTTCTTACATAGCTAAAGCATAAATCAAAAGTTCAAAATATGCAAGAATTTGAGACAGATTTGAATAGATTTGGAGAATCTTTTCTATTATACTGTATTTACAGTGCTAGAGGAGATATGGTATACTGTAAGCGCTTACAGTTCGACCATGAACATACGCGGGAGCGAATGTGCATGAGTAGAGCGCCCGGTTATGAGCAAACGCAGCCGCGAAGCGGCGGAAAGCGCGGAAGCGCGGGTTTGCGAATAGGTGCGGGTCGAACGCGGACGGGTCATATCTATAACGGCATCAAAAAGGAAGGAGAGGTGTAGCACAGTGGAACTTAGAACAGCAGTATCCCCCAGAGACGTCAAACATTATACGACGGAGCGCCTGAGGGAGGAATTTCTGATTCAGAATCTTTTTGTGCCCGGTGAAATCAAGCTGGTGTACAGCCATATCGACAGAATTATTACAGGAGCGGCTGTACCGGTGAAACCGATCGTGCTGACTGCGGGGGACGAGCTTCGCGCAGAGTATTTCTGCCAGAGAAGAGAGCTCGGCGTCATCAACATCGGCGGTGCAGGAAGGATCACTGTTGACGGGAGGGTGTACAAGGTAGGCTTCAAGGAGGCTATGTACATCGGTATGGGATCAAAGGACATCACCTTTGAGAGTGAAGACCCTGAGAAGCCGGCGAAATTCTATCTGAATTCGGCACCGGCACACAGAACCTGCCCTACCGTGCTGATCAAGCCGGAGGGAACGCCGGAGGAAGGTGTTGTAATCGTAAAGTCGGAGAACAAGGTGGAGCTCGGTACGTTGGAGGATGCCAACCACAGAGTGATCTGCAAATACATTTTGCCCGGACAGGTGGAGAGCTGTCAGCTGGAGATGGGAATGACGAAGCTCGAGCCGGGAAGTGTCTGGAATACAATGCCCTGCCATACACATGACAGACGAATGGAGGTTTATCTCTATTTTGAGATGCCGGAGGATGCCTTTGTTATGCACTATATGGGAGAGCCCAACGAGACGCGCCACATTGTCATGAGAAACGAGGAGGCAGTGATCTCGCCGAGCTGGTCGATCCATTCCGGCTGCGGTTCCAGAGCTTATACATTCATCTGGGGCATGGTTGGTGAGAATCAGGACTTTGATGATATGGACGGCGTTGCAATGAAGGATCTGATGTAAGAGATACATATAAAAATCAGGAAAAGGAGATTAGACAATGGAAAATTTCGTGAATTGTTTTTCGCTGGAAGGTAAGGTAGCCCTTGTGACAGGTGCTTCCTACGGAATCGGTTTTGCAATCGCTTCTGCGTTTGCTGAGGCTGGCGCAACCATCGTATTTAATGACATCAAGCAGGAGCTGGTGGATAAGGGCCTTGCAGCTTATGCAGAGAAAGGAATCAAGGCACACGGCTATGTCTGCGACGTGACGAATGAGGATGCTGTCAATGCACTCGTTGCGCAGATTGAAAAGGAAGTCGGCGCGATCGACATTCTCGTAAACAATGCGGGTATCATCAAGAGAATCCCGATGACAGAGATGACGGCAGCAGAGTTCAGACAGGTAATCGATGTTGACCTGAATGCACCCTTTATTGTATCCAAGGCAGTTATCCCTTCCATGATTAAGAAGGGCCACGGAAAGATCATCAACATCTGCTCCATGATGTCTGAGCTGGGACGTGAGACCGTGTCCGCTTATGCAGCGGCAAAGGGCGGATTGAAGATGTTGACAAAGAATATCTGCTCTGAGTACGGCCAGTACAACATTCAGTGTAACGGTATCGGACCCGGCTATATCGAGACACCCCAGACAGCGCCTCTGCGCGAGATCCAGCCCGATGGCAGCAGACATCCTTTCGACCAGTTTATCTGTGCGAAGACACCTGCAAACAGATGGCTGAAGCCCGAGGAGCTGGCAGGCCCCGCAGTGTTCCTTGCTTCCGACGCTTCGGATGCAGTCAACGGACATATTCTCTATGTGGATGGCGGTATTCTGGCTTACATCGGAAAGCAGCCCGGCTGATAGAATGGGAATCGGAGGAGAGTTTTCATGAAAATTGCATTGATTAACGAGAACAGTCAGGCAGCGAAGAACGAGATGATCTGCGCTACCCTGAAAAAGGTTGTGGAGCCGATGGGACACGAGGTGTTTAACTACGGAATGTGCGGCGCTGAGGATCCGAACTCCCTGACCTATGTACAGAACGGTATTCTGGCAGCAGTCCTTCTGAATTCAGGGGCGGCTGATTATGTAATCACAGGCTGTGGAACAGGCGAGGGAGCCATGCTGGCATGCAATTCCTTCCCGAAGGTGCTCTGCGGACATATCGAGTCTCCGCTGGATGCTTATCTGTTCTCACAGGTAAATGACGGAAACTGTGTGGCGCTTCCCTTTGCGGAGAATTTCGGCTGGGGCGGAGAACTGAATTTACAGTACATCTTTGAGAAGCTTTTCTGCGCACCCGGCGGCGGTGGCTATCCGCCTGAGAGAGTAGAGCCTGAGCAGAGAAATAAGAAAATACTGGATAAAGTCAAGGAAGTAACGCATACTGATATGGTGACGATTCTGAAAAATCTGGATCGTGAGCTGGTAAAGGGTGCTTTGTCCGGTGAGAAGTTCAAGGAATATTTCTGGACAAACTGTAAGTGTGACAAGATCGCAGAGGCAGTAAAAGAGGTTCTGGCATAAGCGGAGCCTGAAAAAATAAAGACGCATGGCAGATGATGCAGATTGGAGAGTAGGTTGGTATGAACGCAGTTTTAGAGCAGATCAGCAAAATCGGTATTGTTCCGGTGGTAAAGATTGACCGCGAGGAGGATGCGCTTCCTCTGGCAAAGGCACTTTGCGCGGGCGGACTTCCCTGTGCGGAGGTAACGTTCCGAACCAGTGCGGCAGCGGGCGCAATCAAGATCATGACTGAGAATTTCCCCGACATGTGTGTGGGCGCAGGCACTGTCCTGAATGCGGAGCAGGTGGATGCGGCTGTTGCGGCAGGGGCGAAATTCATTGTCAGCCCCGGACTGAATCCCAGAACAGTGAAGTATTGTATAGAGAAGGGTGTGCCGATCACTCCCGGTACTTCCAGCCCGTCCGACATTGAACAGGCGATCGAACTGGGACTTGATGTGGTAAAATTCTTCCCGGCAGAGCAGTCCGGCGGCCTTGCAAAGATCAAGGCAATGGCAGCTCCTTATGTCAATATGAAATTCATGCCTACGGGTGGAATCAATGCGAAGAACCTGACTTCTTACCTTGACTTCCCGAAGATCATCGCGTGCGGCGGTTCATGGATGGTGCCCGGCGACCTGATCAATGAGGGTGCATGGGACAAGATCGAGGCATTGACAAGAGAGGCTGTACAGACGATGCTCGGCTTTGAACTTGCACATGTAGGCATCAACGCAGCGAATGAGGAGGAAGCGATGAAGGCGGCGAACCGCTTTGCTTTCCTGTTCGGTATGCCTGCCAAGGTCGGAAACAGCTCTATTTTCTCGGGAACAGCTGTCGAAGTTATGAAGCAGCCGTTCAAGGGCAAGAACGGACATATTGCGATCCGTACAAATTATATCGAGAGAGCCGTGAATTATATGACGACGGTTCTCGGCGTGGAATTTGAGGAGCCAAAGAAGGATGATAAGGGTAAATACAAGGCGATTTACCTGAAGGAAGAGGTAGGCGGCTTCGCTGTACACCTTGTCCAGAAATAAAACAGAAAGAAGAGAGGAATACAAAGCAATGGCAAAGGTTATTACCATGGGTGAGATCATGCTGAGACTGTCCACCCCGAATTTTGAGAAGTTTATTCAGGCAGATGAGTTTGACATCAACTACGGCGGCGGAGAGGCTAACGTAGCGGTATCTCTGGCAAACTACGGACATGACGCAGAGTTCGTGACAGCAGTTCCGAACAATGAGATCGGTGAGTGTGCTGTGGCTGCGCTGAGAAAGTACAATGTGGGAACAAAGCACATTGCAAAGTGTGGCGAGAGACTGGGTATCTATTTCCTTGAGAGCGGTTCTTCCATGAGACCGTCCAAGGTTGTATACGACAGAGCGCATTCTTCCATCTCTACGGCGACAGCTGCGGACTTTGATTTTGATGATATTTTCAAGGATGCAGACTGGTTCCATTTCACCGGTATTACCCCCGCTGTGTCCGATGCGGCGGCAGTGCTTACGGAGGAGGCTCTGAAGGCAGCGAAGAAGCACGGTGTGAAGGTTTCTGTTGACCTGAACTTCCGCAAGAAGCTCTGGACTTCCGAGAAGGCACAGAAGGTGATGAAGAACCTGATGCAGTATGTTGATGTCTGCATCGGCAATGAGGAGGACGCAGAGCTGGTGCTGGGATATAAGCCCGGTAAGACGGATGTGACGAGCGGTGATCTCGAGCTTGCGGGCTATAAGTCCATTTTTGAGCAGATGGTTGCAGACTATAACTTCGAGTACTGCATCTCCTCCCTGCGCGTCAGCCATTCCGCATCCGACAACGGTTGGTCGGCATGCATCTACTCCAGAGATACCAAGGAATTTTATCATTCCAAGGAGTACAGCATCCATCCCATCGTTGACCGTGTGGGCGGCGGTGATTCCTTTGCGGGCGGCGTGATCTGCGGTATGCTGGACGGAAAGAACTTCAAGGATGCGCTTGAGTTCGGTGTTGCGGCATCTGCCCTGAAGCACACCATTCCCGGCGACTTCAACCTTGTTTCCAGAAAGGAAGTTGAGACACTGGCTGGCGGCGACGCATCCGGCCGTGTGCAGAGATAAAAGCAGCAAGAAAACTCGACATGTTCATAAAAACATCAAAAATACCCGTGGCATCCGCTGCGGGTATTTCTTTTCGTCAAAATACAGAAAATCGTAATATTTCCGTTTGATACACTTAAGATACAAAGGGGGCGTATCGTGCTACTGTATTTAAGGGATGCCGGGAAAACGGCATCCAAAGGAGGTAATGGATTTGAAGAGAAAAAGATTCGCAGCGCTGGCGGTGACGCTGGCAATGCTGACAGGGCTGCTTGCAGGATGCGGAAAGCAGAATCAGCAGGAGGACACTCCGGCGGTACAGGAGAAGGGACGCTATGTGGAGAGTGAACAGACGCTGCCGGAGGAATGGTCAGGCTGGACGGCAAGGCAGCTTTTTGTACGGGATGATAAGCTGCATCTTGTCATGGCGAAGGCGGAGGATGAGAGGCTCGCTGTCCGGGAGCTGGAGCAGACGGAGGAAGGCTTTGCAGATGTGACAGGGCAATGGCTGGAGGACATTGTGCTTCCCGCCGAGCAGTGGATCGACCTCCGCCTGATGCAGGATGGAAACGGAGTGCAGTATCTGTTTTCACAGTACGGGGACGGCGATGAATACAAGGGGCACCTTTGGAAAAGTGAGGGAGATGCCGCGGTAGAGGTCACGCCGGAAGACTGGAACAGGCTGAATGAGGACTGGGGCATCTATGAAATGATCTTTGGAATCGCAGCGCTTGACAGCGGACAGCTGTTTGTCAATGGGGCGATGGCGATGAGCCTGGTGTCCGGGCAGGATGGTTCGACGCTGGAGAGTGAGGCGTCGACAGGAGATTACGCGGAGACAGTTCTGTCGGATGGGCAGAATATCTACCTTGTCTGCCGTGACAGCAGCGGAAATGTCGGTCAGATTGAAAAGAGACCGGAGGGAAAGAAAAAGGACGCGGAGATCATTCCCATGGATCTTGAGGGTAAGAACGGACTGAGCTTCTGTGCAGCAGACGATGGCACAATCATTGCTGCCGGCAACAGCGGAATTTTCCGCTATGCAGCGGACGGAGATAAATGGGAAAGGCTCCTGCCGGGCTCGGAGACGAGTTTTGCCCTGTCCGACCGCTGGTGCGTCGGGCTGGCGGCATCGACGGATGGCGGGATCTATGCACTGTTTTCACAGGATGGCGGGAATGCTATTCTGAACGTGTACCGGTATGACCCGGATGCGGTTGCTGAGGCGACGGAGGTGCTGAAGCTTTATGCTGTCGAGGAGAGTTATCTTTTACAGAATGCAGTCGCGCTCTATCACCGCACCCACCCGGAGGTCATGATCGAGACGGAATATGCCTATAGTCTTGACGACAGCTACAGTAATGTTGAATATGACTATAACGAGGTCTATCAGAAGCTGAATACCATGCTTATGAGCGGAGATGCGCCGGATATTCTTGTGCTGGATCATCTGAATCCCGATTCCTTTATAGAAAAGGGACTGCTCGCAGACCTGAGCGGAGTCCTTGCGCCCATGGAGGAAGACGGGGAGTTGTTGAATAACATTACGGACAGCTACCGGGCGGAGGACGGGGGAACCTATGTCATTCCGCTGCAGTTTGGCTTTTCTTATATTACCGGCCGTGACATCACGGCTGCCGATATGCAGAGCATCGAAACCCTTGCGGTCTTTCTCAAAGGAAAACAGGAGAGCTATATGGGCTGTAAGACCGTTGAGGACATGGTTGATCTGTTTTATCCTTATTTTTGTGATGACATTGTAAAAGAGAAGACACTTGATAAAGATGTACTGAGAGAAAAGCTGGAAGCCATGAAGATCATTGCGGACAACTGTGGTATTGTCGAAAAATATGACGACAAAAACAATCGCAGGCACAATATCTGGGATCTGGCATCGGAGATAAAGCTGGCGATTGAGAAGGGGGCAACAGGTTTTAACGACTGCATGTTTGATGTGGCGATCACTGATTATATCAAGGGTGAGTTTGCGGCGTTTGAAAATCAGTTTATCCCCTCGCTGGAGACGGCTGTCTGCACAAAGAGTCAGAAGCAGGAGACGGCAAAGGATTTCATCCGCTTTGCACTTTCGGAACAGATACAGGACCAGGATTACTATTCGGGCTTCCCTGTCAATGCAAGGTCGCTGGAGAAGCTCTCACTGAGAGACCGCTCCGATGTGGAGGCGGTGACCACAATCGAAGGGGACGATGGGAGCGAGGTGATGTTCGAGATCAAGGCTTTTTCCGAGGCAACGGCGCAGAGGCTGGTTGAGATCTGCAAGACGGTCAGCAGACCCGTGAAGGAGGATGCTAAGATCAGGGAGGTGCTCATTGATTCTCTCGGTTCCTATCTGCGGGGGCAGGGAAGTCTTGAGGACGCGGTGTCCGAAATAGAAAAAGGGCTGAATATGTATCTTGCGGAATGATTTCGCAGTTTACTGTTGACATTTGTCGAGTAAGAAAATATAATAGTACTATCAGCGATGGCTGATATACGAAAGAGAGTCAGAATACGGCAGTAAAATAAGATACGGTTGTAAAATAAAGTACGAGATAAAAGAAAATACGGTAAGTAAATAAATACAGTTCTGAAGTAAAGTACGGGTTTGTCAACGAGATACAAGAGAAAAGAACGAAGTGGTATAAGGAAACGAAGTAACTTTCGTTTCCTTATATTTTTGCAGATTGAGCCAGAGTTGTGCGGAGGAAGAGATGGACGAAAAACAGCAGGACAGGAGAGAAGAGAGACGTAAGAGACGGATCAGAAATCAGATGATCGCATATATTGCGGTATTGGTGCTCGTCACAGTGGCAGCGGCAGCAATCGTGGTATGCGTGAAGCTTTTTATGGATGGAAAGCAGGCGGAACAGACAGTACAGGAGAGCAATCAGGCGGCGTTGGAGGATATTCTCGCGTCAGAGGAGATCTTGCAGACACCGGAGCCGTCCGCCGAGCCGGAAACGACCGCAGAACCGGAGCCGACCCCTGAGGAGAGGCTGGATGAGAGGGTCAGACAGAGGGTCAGTGAGATGGCATTGGAGGATAAGGTCGCGGGACTGTTCCTTGTCACACCGGAGTCGATCACAGGGGTAGCCACTGCGGTCAAGGCGGGCGAGGGGACACAGAAGGCGCTTGCACAGTATGCGGTAGGCGGTATTGTCTATGCGACGAAGAATATCAAATCCGAAGAGCAGTTTAAGGAGATGCTGGCGAATACGCAGAGCTATGCAAAATACGGAGATCCGTTTTTCCTTGCTGTCGAGGAGGAGGGCGGAAGCGTCTCGACGGTGGCAAATGCCGGAATCGGCACAAAAGCGGATTCCCCGAAGACGACAGGACAGTCGGGCAGCACGGACAACGCTTATCAGTCGGGCGCTGCGCTGGGCAGTACGCTCAGCTCCCTGGGGATCAACCTTGATCTGGCTCCCGTGGCGGATATAGCAACAGCAGATAACAGCTGGCTCGGCGACCGTTCCTATGGAGCGGACGCGCAGCTTGCGGGCAGCATGGCGGGCGCAATGCTTCAAGGCTTACAGAGCCAGGGTGTCACTGCGTGTGTGAAGTTTTTCCCGGGTGTGGGAAGCACCGCGGAGAATCCGGGCAAGGGGCTTGCCTCTACGGACAGAACAGCAGAGCAGTTTGAGAGCGAGGAATTTGCGGCATTTCGCCAGACCATCGAATCGGGTGCGAAGATGATGATGATCAGCAATGTGGCGGCGCCGGGGCTTACCGGGGATAATGAGCCCTGCACCTTCTCCGGCAGGGTCGTGACGGATATTCTGCGGGGAGAGCTGGGCTTTGACGGAGTCATTGTGTCCGGAGCTTTGAACATGGCGGTCATCAGCGACTACTATGGAGCTGACGAAGCGGCGATTATGGCTTTGAAGGCAGGCTGTGATATGCTGTATCTGCCGGAGGATTTTGCAAAGGCATATCAGGCTGTTCTGCAGGCAGTACAGGACGGAACAATTTCGGAAGAGCGTATCGATGATGCATTGTGCAGAATATACCGCATCAAATACGCAGACAGGATAGAGTGAAAGGCATCCGGGAGGGGAGAGAGGTAACAGGTATTGGTCAGAAGGAGATATATCAGCGCGAGATTACTGGAAAGCGGCATGGTGATCGACCAGTCTATCGTTGACAGGACCGGTCGTGTTCTGGTGGCGAGGAAAACGGCACTGGATGATTATATCATTGAGGCCCTGAGAAAAATGAATATCACCGGAGTGTATATCAGAGAGGGTGAAGAGGAGCCGGAGGAGACGAATATTGAGATATCTGCGGCGACGCTGGATAAGATCGAGACACTGCGGAAAAACGACCGCGCCAAGGTACGTCTGACAGAGAGCGTAAAGGAGAGGGTTGCCACCGGTATGCAGTTCCTGTTCAACAATCCTGCCGACGAGGGCTTTGTCAATGCCGCAAACAGCATTTCGGGGGATCTGATGAGGGCGATTACCGAGAATGACGCGATCGCTGTCGATATAGATGCCCTGAAGGTCAGCGATGAATATACCTTCAAGCACAGCGTTGATGTGGCTTCCATCGCTATGGTCATCGCAAGGCAGAACAAGATGTCCGACAAGGACGTATGCCAGATCGGCATGGCGGGATTGTTGCACGATCTGGGAAAGTCCGAGATCCCGCCGGAGATTCTTAATAAGCCTGCAAGGCTGACGGACGAGGAGTTCGAGATCATGAAGAGCCATCCGGTGAGGGGCTATAATATATTGAAGAACAAGCCTGGTATCGCACCGGAAATTCTGATGGGAGTGCTGCAGCATCATGAGAAGATGGGAGGGAACGGTTATCCGCTCGGACTGCCCGGTGCAAAAATCTCGACCTATGCCCGGATTCTTGCAGTGGCTGATATTTATGATGCGCTCGTCACGGAGAGACCGTATAAGAAGGGATTTTCCCCAAGAGATGCGGTGGAGATGATTATGGCGATGACAGGGGACCTGGATGTCGAGGTGATAAAGCTGTTTCTGAGCAGTGTCATTCTCTATCCGGTGGATTCCGTGGTGCATCTGAGCAACGGCGAGTCCGCGAAGGTCGTGGAAAACAATGCAAACTATCCGACACGCCCGAAGGTCGTTGGATTAAAATCAGGGATTGTCTACAATCTGGGAATGGATGTCAAGTGCGCGAACATTATTATTGAGTAAAAAGAAAAGACGGATAGAAGTGCTCTATTCGTCTTTTTGACAATAAAAAAAGCGATAGACGGGACTCGAACCCGCGATTTCCACCTTGGCAAGGTGGCGCTCTAC
>OIZV01000047.1_pt1 | contig 84327 bp, 85 predicted proteins | sample 1588681 | NCBI WGS metagenome assembly OIZV01 (sample SAMN03283281) | human gut metagenome | biome: human-associated habitat; material: feces | host: Homo sapiens | place: Peru | collected 2012 | reverse complement strand
AAAAAAAATCTGAAGAAATTTGTGGACCTGACTACGAGAGTAAGTTTAGTCCAAAGCCTTTTGACGACTAAAGAAATACCAGCTTCCGTTGGTGCCAAACTGCTGGATATCAATCGCACAAGCATTTATTATAAAGGTATTTCTGTATCTGAAGTAGAACTGGCTTGTAAAGAGGTCATCGATCATCTCCATACAGATAATCCGACCTGGGGTGCAAGGCAAATGTCCGCACAATTAAAGTCTAAAGGTTATCATGTGGGACGCCGGAAAACACGACGTTACATGAACGAAATGGATATTTACCCCATCTATCCTAAAATGAATCTTTCCAAGCGTATGCAACAGGCTAAGGTATGCCCATATCTGCTTCGTAATGCCATCATAGACAAACCAAATCAGGCATGGTCTATAGACATTACATATATTCCGATCAGACGTGGCTTTTTATATCTGACAGCCATTATTGATTGGCACAGCCGCTGTATCGTCGGCTGGGAAGTAGACGATACTCTTGACACCAGAATGGTCATAAATGCTTTGAAAAAGGCATTCATGGTGGCAAAACCGCAGATACTGAATTCCGATCAGGGATGTCAGTTTACAAGTCAGCAGTACATGGATTTTGTAAAGGAAAACGGCATTCGTCAGAGCATGGATGGCAAAAGTCGCTGGGCAGACAACATCATGATTGAGCGTTGGTTCCGCAGCTTCAAGTATGAAGAAGCCTACCTGACACAATACAATAACATCAAAGATGCCAGAGCTGCCATCGGACAGTATATACACACTTACAACTTTGAGCGGCGTCATTCTGCACTTGACTATCAAACACCGGCTGAATGCTACTATCCGGCAATGCTGTTGCCATATGTAGCTTAGCATAAAAGGTTCAGGGGAGAGCTCCAATATCTTCCCCTTGTTCCTTGTAACTTATCAACCTTATCAGTTCATTATAAAAAACTCGGATTTTTGTCTTGACAACTGAGCCACTATATACTGTTTCTTTGGGTAACGGCTGATAAGGTAAATCAAAGCACATTTTGGCGAAATTATTTCTTATAAGCAGTTTATGCAATTTGTCATTAAATTGATTATGGTAAATGCAATTAATACCATAAAGCCGACGCCCATAATCTACAAATGCATATAATGCAGGAAGAAGGTTTGCATCAAACCATGTGTTTTTATAAAAATCGAGGATAAGCTCATTTTCTCTATTTGAAGGATCCAAAAAAGGGCTTAGGGTTTTAAAAAGCTCCGAAAAACCTTTTTTGTCACTATGAATGGCTTGAGGCATTATAATGCGTTTTTGTTCGTTCATAATTTATCTCATTCGTATTGATAATATAGATGATATTATCTTATATTTTTTCTGTTACAATGCATATATTATACAATTTTTTTCAATTTTGGCTATACGTTTTCATGCAAAATTTCAACTTTAAACGATATAATCTCTCGTTTTGACTTATCGCGTCATCGGATCACTCGAATTTTTGAGTGAAGTCGAAGTGTAAATGCTTCTCTTGCCACAGTCCGGTCCCTTGCCATAACGGAAAACTTTTCCCTTCCAATTGCCTTCCTATATATTTATTATGAAAGAAAAAGATGCATGAGTAACACAGATTGCGTTTTATTTTTGTGTTTTTTCAAAAGATTCTACTTTATTTTGCGCCTAAATACAAAAATGGGCACTGCCATATTAGCGGCTGCCACACAGGCAGCTTATGTTCAAAATATTCACACGCTAATATGGGCTTACATGCCCATCTGATCTTTTATTTATATTCTAATATCATGTACATGAAAACACAAGCACTTGTTTGTAGAAAGCAAGAGACCCCAAACTGGCAGTCTCTTGCTTACAAATCTTACCTACACTCATCGTCCCGTGTCGATCTGTCCTGTTCACGAACGACTTCCTTCGTGTTTTCCTTCACAGGATTCAGCTTCTTATCCAGCGCTTCGATCTTAGTCTGCAGTTTGTTATGGAATGTAGCAAATTCGCTGTACTTCGCTTCCCTCAGTACAGAACGATTCTGTTTCTTTTCCATCTTTTCCAGCTTGCGTTCCGTGGCTTTAACCTGCGCTTCTGCGTGGTTCAATTCATAATCATTCCACTGTTTTATTTTAATGGAACGATCGATACTCTTAACAAGCGCCTTGGAAATGAAATTCTTGTTACCAAAAATTCTTTCCACGCGATTTACTCTCTTTTCTCTCTTCGCCTCGTACTTTTGAAGAATTGCCGCCTTTATTGCTTTGTTTGCTTCAAGTTCCTTGGCGATGTCCGAGATCTTGTCGATCTGCTGCTCACTTAACTTATGGTTGTAGTTCGCAACCACAAGCCGGAGCTGGTCATTCGACTGCATAATCGCCTTCAGGACAGACTTTTCAGTCTTGGTAGGCAGCTCCTTGATGGAACGAGCAAACTTCTTTGCGTTGTCCTTTACCTGGTTGACCTTTTCGATGGCAAGCTCCTTGCCACGCCTAGCTGTGGTTATAGCGGCCGTTTTGACGTGAACGCCTGTGTTCTTCATTACATCGCCAACGGTGATATCCTGTAACTTTTTCTCGCGTATTTTTAATCTTTCAATTTCTGCCTTTAAATTTTCAATAAGCAGCTCGTTATTGTTTCTCGCATCAGACATGCCCTCTTTTGACTCACCCTGATGCTTATTTTCCAAGTTACTCATATGGGGTTCTACAGCGCGTTCAACATCCTGCGGCAGCTCTTCTCTCGCATCCTTAAAGGAATTCTGAATAATTTCCTGCGCAACCTGTTCCATGGCATCCAGTTCTGCTCTGGAATCAACAACCTGCTGCTCGAAATCTTTAGCAGGATCATAACCGGCTGCTTCCATCAGCTCAGAGAAAAGCTGCTTTGCCTCCTTTTCGTCCGTAACCGGAACTTCTGCGTCCATGGATTTTTCGACTGGATTTTTTGTGGCTGCCATTGCATTCTGCACATCCAGTTCCATATCTGACAATTTTTGCTTCCTAGCCATAATAAAACTCTCCTTTCATAAAAAAATGTTTTATTGTATCACTTCTATTATGAGAGAAAAGTTATGTTGATGGTTACTAATTTTGAGACGTATTTTCTCTGTGCAGAAATTTGCCATAATCCGATATATATGTTATTCTTTTATCAGAAACAAACAATACTGATGATTGGGAGGTACAAATATATATGGCAGACGAGAGATGGAAGTTACTGGAAGGCGAGTACGGAATCAAATCTCAGGAGGATTGGGATAAGGTTCCCGATATAGCTAAAGAGTTATATTTAAAAGACAAGGCTTTTTTCGATGAGCTTCATGAAGATGAATACAAGAAAAAGTCTGATATATATCGAAGCAATCTTATTTGGTTAATGAAAGGTCGCGAGCGTTATGACTACAATTTTGAGCATGCCGCAGAACATGCTGACGAGGAATGGAACTGGGCACATAACGAGGAAGTGATGGATCAGGCGAAGTCTGATTTCGCAAATAACAAAAAGCTCCAGAAGAAATTTGGCTGTTGGGAAAATCTGTTTTTCGATAGAACCTTGCCGGAAATGATTTCCATGATTGAGGGCGTCGTGAACGGACTTGCTATAGACATTTTGCCTTATACTCAGAAATGGATGTGGAATTCTGGTAATATTGATTTCAAGGACTGGATGAACTGGTACGATAAAATTGTTTTTGCTTCTATCCAGCCGTTCAAATATTGGGAAAATAACATCTATACCCTCGATCAGGATGCCGAGTATTATACTAACTTCTATCGACGCATAGGGGATTATTTCTCAAATAAACCAGAGGATGAACGCAATCCTTTTGAAATAAAATATAGTTTTCTGGAGCCCGCAAGACGTCCTGTCATCATCAGGTCTCTTTGGTACAGAAGCTTTTATTACCATTCGTTTATTTTGAGGTATGACTTGCATGATGCTCTGAATGCGTTTATTGGTTTTGGATCTAAAGAGGATCACACTGGAAATCTTGCGATTGGTGGTTTTGCTGTTACAGGATTCGGTGCTTTTTACGTTGAGGAGGAATATGCTGAACTAAATAAAATTAAACCACTGCTTTCTAGCGCACAATCCTATGTGTATATGGAACAGTTGTTCCCATTTACTTACGGATTGCAAGGTTGGGAAAAGAATCATCATTCTAGGGCAGAAAAAAAGGAGTGGGAGCGATATTATGCTATCCCATCTTTAGCATCATTAGGTTATGCATGGACTGAATACCCCCGTTATCTTCTCGGCTCAAAACGTTCGCCCATTGATGCTATAGCTAAGTATCTGAAATAAATACCATTGAATACGTTCCCGACATATTCTCAGGAACGTATTTGCTTATACCCAAGGAGGAAATAATATATGGCAGACGAGAGATGGAAGTTATTGGAGGGCAAGTACGGAATCAAATCTCAGGAAGATTGGGATAAGGTTCCCGATATAGACAAAGAATCATATTTAAAAGACAAAGTTTTTTTGACGAGCTTCATGAAGATCAACACAGGAAAGAAGCTGACCTTTACCATGATTATCTTTTCTGGGCACTTAAGGGTCGTGAGCGCTATGAATATAATTTTAAGCATGCCAGAGAGTTTGCTGATGAAGAATGGAATCTGAAGCATAACATCGAAATTATGGAACAGGCAAAGCATGATTTCACCAAGGACAGAAAACTCCAAAAGAAATTTGGATGCTGGGAAAATGTGTTCTTTGATAGAACCTTGCCGGAAATGGTCTCTATGACTGCCGGTGTCCTTAATGGACTTATCTTCGATATTCTGATTACAGATAAAAAATGGCATTGGACCGCCGACGATATGGGATTTAAGGATTGGATGAATTGGTTTGACAAGCTCTTTTTCTCAAGTATCAAACCGTTTAACTATTGGAAAGAAAACATCTTTTCCGCCGATTTTAAAAGTGAATATTACATGAATTTCTACGATAATGCGAAAAGCTACTTTGGCGATTTTTCCATTAGTAATCTATTGCTTAGCTCCGTGGAACCGTATAAGCGTACAGCTCTTATCTTTTCGCTTTGGCATCGGTGTTATTATTATCATGCATTCATTCTACATAATGATATGCACGATGCGTTGGATGACTTCTTGAAAAACGAAGATCTTTTGAAAGCAGGATACAGTGCATATGCTTTTCCGAGTGCCGAAGACGGCTGTAATAGCTTTAAGGAATTCGATAGGATTAAAAATCGCACTTTCTTTGGACGTGATGGTAAAAATGGTGTTTTTTTAGGCTTCGTGTTCAATGAAAATGGCTTTGTGAATTTGTATGGTATCGACTGCAGTGATGAATCATCGATACAGAACAGATATACCAACCGTGTAATGTACCAAGTAACATATGGTTGGTTGCTTTATCCAACACGAATTGTTGGCTCATCCGCACCTGTTGAAAAACTTGCCCCTTATCTACAGGGCAATAAGGAACGTTATATGTATGTAACGTCGGACGGGAGACCTTATTATAAAAAAGGAGGGCGTAAAATTTACTTAGATCGCTAGAACATTTGCACTCCCCTCCTTTTTGTGGGGAGTGTAATTTTGCGCCATTAGGAGGTATAAATATATATGGCAGACGAGAGATGGAAGTTACTGGAAGGCGAGTACGGAATCAAATCTCAGGAGGATTGGGATAAGGTTCCCGATGTAGCCAAAGAACTATATTTAAAAGACAAGGCCTTTTTCGATGAACTTCATGAAACTGGGTATAAAAAAGAAGTTGAGGCTTACAAAGATCTCCTCTATGGTGTAGTAAAGGGTCGCGAGCGCTATGACTACAATTTTGAACATGCCGCAGAACATGCTGACGAGGAATGGAACTGGGCGCACAACGAGGAAGTAATGGATCAGGCGAAGTCTGATTTCGCAAATAGTAAAAAGCTCCAGAAGAAATTTGGCTGTTGGGAAAATCTGTTTTTCGACAGAACCTTGCCGGAAATGATCTCTATGATTGAGGGTGTCGTAAACGGACTCGCTATAGACATTTTGCCATATTTGAAGTTTTGGCCGTGGGGTGCGAAATGGAAAGAACTTGAAAAACACCAGGAATACATAATTGAATATAAGGATTGGATGAACTGGTACGATAAAATTGTTTATGCTTCTATCCAGCCGTTCAAATACTGGGAAAATAATATCTACACCCTCGATCAGAGTGCCGAGTATTATACCAACTTCTATCAGCGTGTGGGCGATTATTTCTCAATCAAGCCAGAGGATGAACGTAATCCTTTTGAAATTAAATACAGTTTTCTGGAACCCATGAGACGTCCCGTCATCATCAGATCTCTTTGGTACAGAAGTTTTTATTACCACTCATTCATTTTGAGATATGATTTGCATGATGCCCTGAATGCGTTTATTGGACTCGGGACAAAAGAAAACCCTAACGGCAACACAGCTATTGCGGGATTTGCAGTTTTGGGTCCATCGGGTCCAGAAGAAAGATATTCTGAACTCAACGAAAAGGCACTGTATCATAACTCTAAAAAGCTTGATTCAATGGCTCACACAAACCTGCTTGTTTACATAGAAAATTTCTTTCCATTTGCCTATGGATTGCAGGATTGGAACAAAAAGATACATTTCGGCGAGCAAAAGGAAAAATGGGATATGTTTTATTCCGGACTCGCTGGCGAAAAATTGCTCAGTTATGCATGGACAGAATACCCTCGTTACTTATTAGGTTCCAAGTCTAGCCCCATCGATAAAATACTCAAATATCTCAACTAACGTTACATGAATACACTCTCTGTGAAAACAGGGAGTGTATTTATCAGAAACAAACAACACCGATGATTAGGAGGTACAGATATATATGGCAGACGAGAGATGGAAGTTACCGGAACGAAATTAAAAATCTATTCATGAAATGAGGCAATAGCCATCAAGCTATTGCCTCAAAATAAACCCAAAACCTAACCAATCACAAACATTATCGAATCAGCAACCTTATCAAACAAAAAACTAACGAAAAAAACAATCATAATACCAAAAACTTAACCGTAAAAAAACAGCAACCTTATCAAAAAAACTCCATGTATCTCAAACATATCATCAAATCTATTATAATCATCATTTTGTGATATGTCAAGATATTTTAAAGACATATATGTAATTTTACCAAAAATTTCAGATACGATACAATGCAAAAATAAAATGTTTTCTCATCTGAATATCCTGCATGGCTTTTTGAAGTTACGCTTGAAGCCAATAACTATCAGGGCGAGCGATTAACCTTGCGTTATTGTAAGCCATTTCGGTCGTAAGACATGTATGCCCATAATAAACTGTTTTGTCATCGTTCAGAGAAAGAACTAGCGCTAAGTCAGGGCGATCTAAATTCGTTAAATATAAAGGGGCAAGTAATTGGATTTTTCCGTTATATAATTGCGGTACTACTGTTTTATAATTTGCTTCAATACGCTTTCTTACTGAAGCTATTGCCCCAGAAATAATATTTTGGCAAAATTCATGCCCATTTGTTCGTAATTGTTCTGGAATTCTAAGAAAGTTTTCCGTATCATACAAAATGTGATCCCATTGTGGAATAATACTGAGTTTGATATTATAGATTAAAGCACCGGGATCATTAAAATAGCTTGCTCTTTGAAGATTACTTGCTGCTGTATCCGAAATATTAGAAAATTTAATGGTATAGCTGTTGTAAAAACCCATAAATCGCCATTCCTGACGTCCTTGTATTGGATTCTTTTCGCAATAAAAATATACCGGCTGCCATGATTTGTCATACAAACCAGTATTAAAACATGCGGCTTTATCGCCAATATAAACTAATTTTTGTTTTTCGCTTTCGGGAGCCTCTTCTCTTTCTTGCCACAGTTTTTCAAAAGTAAAAGAAAGATAATTTTTTAAAATACCAAAATCAGTTTTTCCGGCATAACTCCATTTCTCGACAGGCAATTCATTTGCTGCTAAAATTTGTAATTTGCTAGTATAAAAGTCGTAATTCCCTAAATAAGCCCAGTCCTTTAATCTCATGCTTGCCTCCATTTATATTTTTATGAGAAAATTATATCACATATTAGTTGAAAAATAAATCTTTTTGTCAATTTCTGTCGCAAAAAAGAAATAAACATACGCTAAATAGACATTCTCATTTATAAAACGAGGCAATAGCCTAATGACTATTGCCTCATTCAAATTATTCAAATAAATTTTAAAATAATATCTCTCTTTTTTGCCTGTCCGTTAAGATGGAATTATTAACAATATCGCTTCTTTGCCGCAAGAAAGAGTTGGCTGCTTTTTCTACTTCCTTTGTTACCCGTGCATAAGCATTAGTGTTTAAGATAAGCTTTCCCTCATCATCTATATCAAACGAGACAAATCTATATTCGTCCAATCCAGACTTCAGCGCTAAATCTACAAGAGCCTTTTTCCTTTAATACACGGAGGTAAAACTAATTCGGATAAATACGTGTTCAGTCTTATTTCATAATCAAGAATCGTCACAATTCCAACATATTCCGAATTAATAATTGAATGAAACAAATATTTTTCCAAATGATCATCCCTCCTTGTCTTGGTTTTGGGGAAATGCCCCTAGTACCTATTTGCGCTCGTCCATCGAAACCGACGCATTAAATGTTTTCATAAAAATATCATTCACTGATTTATGTATTGTCTTAGATGAATCGATGATGAATCCACCTTTTCCGGGTTCTGTATATGATACTTCCACTCCACAATTTGCTGCAATTCTTTCAATTTGTTCTCTCGTCATCATGTCATTACCTCATTCAACTCAATAAATAAATTATACTGTACTGTCCGTTTCTTTTCAAACCCCAAAGACAAATGTTCACATTATGTTAATCTTTGCTCTTATACTTATTATGACAGATTTTGCGCCATAATTATTTACTTCTTGTATATCGGTAGCCTGTGCAGAAATTTTCTCCATATCACACTTTCTTTCATAATAAATATAGAAAGGAAGGAAAGTATAATGACTGGAAAAACACATTTGGCTGTCGGAACATTAATATCTGTCTCCCTTACTGCGCTCTCATCATTTCCCATTGAACCTTCTCATGTCCTCATTCTAATAGGCGGAGCTGCTTACGGAGCTCTTTTGCCGGATATTGACGCTGATTACAGCATAGCAAAGAACAAATTTCTCATCAGCTCATGGATATATCGGATGCTTGCGAATCTGTTTAATCGAAACGGCCGGAAAACATGTTTTGTACACCGGGGGATTATGCATTCTCTCTTCATCCCGCTTTTGTACTATATAGGATATTATTTTGCCGAGTCCATTGTGATAAAACATTCCCTTTTTGGCGTAGTCATTGGACTCCTATCGCATCTTGCGCTGGATTTAATTTCCAGCGGAGAAGAATTGTTTGCCCCAGTTAGCCAGAAAAGGTTCCGTTTGCCGTTTGCTGTTAAAACCGATGGCATAATGGATCATGTTTTGAGATATGCTAGTTTCGTGGGTATTCTGTATATAGCAACGTATATTGTATTAGAAGATAATCCTTTGCAGATTATTTCTCTCATTGTATCTTAGTTTTGTGCAATATTCATATTTTTTGTGATGCTTTATTATCCAATTTCACAATTTTATTATTTTTAATTGCCGCTACCATTATATTCGTGTACAATATTCAAGGACACCCTAGAAGGGGAAAATATGGATTATAAACACACTTGGAAGGTTAGATGGATTCAATTACTAATCGTTAATATTTTGGCAGCGGCGCTAATGATTTATACTTTTTTCGATGGCAACCCTGAATCCAGAACCATGGATCAGGCTCTGGAATGTATTCTGAATTGGCTTATAATATCATGGGTAGTTGCTTCGATCGTCGGTGCTTTCACAAAAAATGGCTCTTGGATTTTCAATACTATTGCATCGGTATTTAGCTGGGGAGTTCTTGGTCTTGCGTCGGGATTTTCCAATGACGGTTCCATGGCGATGGCTTTTGTTTTTACCATCTCATTGTTCAAATGCGTAATTGGATTTGCTGCAATCACAGCTATTTTATGTGTAGCTATCGTAGCTTACCCGTTCAGCACGGTATACTATTTCGTGAAAAGCTTGCAACCTGCATAAAATACATAAAGGGTGTCCAAATATTATGGAAAAACAAAAGGGATCCATTCGGACCCCTTTTTGTTTTACTGTTTCCTTTCCAAAGCTTCAACTCTGGCTGCCAAATTGTTACTCTTTATCTTGATTTCCTTGCACAGCTCCATCGTATTTCTCATCAGCAGGATTAATTCCTTGATGTCTGTGCTCTCGTTGCAATCTTCACACACATGCACTTCATCTACGCTGTCCTTCGTGTGATCGAGATTTTCGCCCGTAAAAGCATCTGTTTTGTCCAACGGGGCAATACAGATGATACCCGATTCAAGTACCTGATACTTTACCTTATCTCCATTTTCGATTCCCCAAGTTCTCAGGAATATTGCCGGGAACACAATCGATGCGCTCCGTTTACCGATATGCGTTGTATACGCAACGGTATCATAAGGATAACTGTACAGACTTTCACCATACTCCGCCTTAAGTTCTTTAATTGACGGAACACTCTTTTTTGCTCCTCTCTCAATAAACAGCCTCTTCTGCTTTCCCATACCCATGTAAACTGTTACATCCTGATCTGCCCATTCACCTGACAGGCTGAACCTTCCAAAATGACTTGTTTTGATTGTTTCTGATGTCACAGCGGACGTGGACGGATCCACATTCGTTTCCGTGGCAAACGGCTGAAGCTTTGTGCGTATCTTTCTGCTGCAGGAGAGAATAACAATTCTGTCGCCGTCGTTTTCTGTGTATGCATTTTTCATATCATATGCATCGTACACTCTCATGGGAATGATAATCTGCTTAATCTGATGCTGAAGCTTGAGACATATCTTTCCAATTTCCGGTTCGTTTTTCATGTCGATAACAATATTATCCTTATTCAGTGTAAAAATAGCGTACTTTTTATCTGTTCTTGCCTTAATACAATTATCCATAAATTACATTTCCTCCTTAATCTTTACAAGCATATCATGCAATTCTCTCGTTTCCTTTGCTATCTGACGCAGCTTATCCACTCTTCTTCCTGACTTTTCCTTCATCTGTGTCTGAATTGTCTTAGCTGCAGTAGCGCAGTCTTCACAACAGTCCAGTTTGTACATCTTTTCAATGTGATGATGTACCGGACGTCCACAGACTTCACAGATTACAGCATTCTTTCGATATACAATCATTTCGTTTTTCTTGGTGAGTTTTACATGAAATGTTTCGAATGGCTCGATTTGATTGTTATACATGAAAAATCTGGAAAGATAAATAGCGTTGAATCTTGCGTCTTTTTTGTAAACCAGTTTCTCCCCACGAGGATTTATCTCTTTCATTGCAGGACGAAGCTGCTTTATCGTAGGAATATTTTCTGCCTGTTCTGTCTCTACACACCTGATAACGATATAAGCAGGATTATAAAGCTCTTCATATACAGTGCAGGGATCTGTGACATCTTCCGTGAATTTATCCCAAAAAGCGGGAGGAATAACAAGATGCTTGCTGCAGCTTAGATCAACGTCGTACTCCGTGTCAACACGAGGCTTTTCGTAAATCTTTCTGCATTTTGCGCGTCTTGCCACATCGCTGTTAATTCGTTTTCCGGAACACTGTTTCTGATTTCCACTGATTGACAGTGTGTAAGTTCCGTCGTTCTCCGTAATATCAACTACTTTGTCCTTAAACTGATCTGTTCCGCGAAGAAGGTCTCTCAAATTCAGATAATTTGTTTTACCAGCTCGTGACCTTGCGGAATTAACCCTTATGGGAATTCCTTCCTTACTGTTTGGGCTCAATGTAATTTCATTGTCGTGGATTCGTCCGTACAAAACAGTACCTGAATCTTCGGACCTGAAACTCATTCTGATGGCGTTTAAGTCACCTGCCGCCGTGTAATAATAACCGATCTTTCTTGTCTCTTTGACATCCATCTTAAAGTATCCTCCGTAAGCTGCCCGACCACCCGGCGCAGCTAATAAAATAAACTACACCGGTGATGGTGGGGCTCCTTATGAAGCCTACTTTTTCCAATTGTCTCTATGTTATTATTATGAAAGAAATTATGAATCAATGGGCAGGAAAAAGGACCTCTTAAAGAGATCCCTTTTTAATCGCTTACTTATTCGATGATGAAATTAATTTGGTCTGCAATTCTTTCGAGCATTCGGGACAAAAACCGTATTTGTAACTGGGAACACCGTTAATAAAAATTTGCTCATCTTCGTATGTTTTATTGCATTTGAAACATTTTTAGTAATTTTCCTGCTTTCTATAATCATCTTAACACTCCTTTCGTTCACCCTCCCAAACCTAAAATGAACTACCTGTAAATAAATTTTTCTCTATCCATTTTCCTCCTAAACTTTCACGTCCAATAACAATACAAACAACCATGCGCGCAAGGATGTTTTCGTTCCAATAATTCCGTTTTACATGACAAACAATGACATCCCTTTCTATGTTGGGGATTTTCGTATAATCTCAATTCGTCTGTCGGTAATCCCATGATAGTCATGTCCTCTATACCGACACATCCTGTGCAACGTACATGTTCCGGGTCAAGTTTCTTAAATAAAGACTCTTCTGCGCATGTCTCAAATCGCAACATTGGATTGTCTTTCGCAAATTGATTTAACAAATTCGCAACTTCTTGGATCTGTTGTTCATTTGCAAACATGGAATTTCCATATATCGGTTGAAAACCGTGTTGTATAAAACGCCGTTTCACATGTCTGTATTCATCGAGAATAGACACTCGTATTCTTGTGATTCTCTCCGGTAATCCGATATTCATTTTCTGAAAACTACCCAAAAGTTCCCTAACTTTGTTTAGTCCGGAACGAGTTGGAAAAATCGGATCTATTCTCATAACAATATTCTGTGCCGGAAAGCCATCTCGCACAAATTCTTCCAGCCATTCCAGTTGCATCTCATACTTTGGAACATTGGACTCAATAACAGTTCCTCCCCATCCGGTACATGTACAATGCACAATGACAGGGAATCCTTTTGTATGCAATGCAAGAACTTTTTGACGAAAAGTTTTATTTAAGGATTTGGTGATAAGAATAGCTCCATCCACGGCGGAAAGTTTCTTTTCCCACATAAAATCGATTCCTGCGTCTCCCCGCTCAGTAATTCCGATTCTCATGCTTACCTCCTGACATAATCAATTTGTTCTGAATCCTTTCGAAACATTCTTCTGAAATAATGGGAAATGTCTTGTTTTTTATATTTAATTGAATGGCTCCATCCATCTCCTTCCAAGCCAGCCTTCCCTGATTTCCAACAACCTCTAAATATGCATCTACATTTCGATATGTATATTTTAGAAGTTCTGATACTGTATTTGCCATTAACATTTTTACATATACTTCTCCTTCTTTTCTTAATATATATTTATTATGAAAGAAAATCCCTTGTTATGGTTAAAAAAGGTTCCGACAATGCCGGAACCTTTTTCTGCTACATACTCTTTCTTTCTGCTATTTCTGCCATCTTTGCGTCATTCAATCGAGAAGCGCCTTTTACGCGACTATAAGCCAAATACCCGTTCATTCGATCAATTTTAGTAAGATTTTTGCTACCGCAAACTGGGCAAGTATCCATTTCAAGCTCCTGATGCCCGCAATCATTGCAATACGCCAACGCCAGATTAACTCCTTCATAGAAGCCCATCTCCATTGCCCGTCTCACAAGTGATCTGATCGCATCTATATTATATCCGATAGGATACCTGACATATTGAATCCTGCCGCCTGCACTAAGATTCCAGAATCGATGTTCCAGATCCTGTTTTCTGATCGGGGAAATATCCTCTGTTACATGACAGTGAAAACTGTTTGATACATAGGGACGATCAGATACATTTTCAATAATTCCGTAAAGCTTACGAAACTGTGTAATTTGTAGTCCGCATAAACTTTCTGCGGGCGTGCTATAAATCGCATACAAATTACCATCTTTTCGTTTATACTCCTGTACCTTCTCATTAATGTATTTTAACACTTCAAGAGCAAATTCACCGTCTTCCACAATAGACTTCCCGTTGTACAACTCCTGTAGCTCATTTAACGCTGTAATTCCGAAGCTGGCAGTCGCCGATTTCAACAGCGGTTTTATTTTATCTCCTGGCTGTAGATTTCCTCCATAAAAACCACCTTCGCAATACGCCAACGGATTTGTGGACGCCCTCATTTCACCCAGATATGCATAGGTTCTGATATGCAACTGCCTGATCATTTCGAGATACTGATCCAGCACCTCATAAAAATCTCTTCCTTCATGTCTCGCCTTTGCAAGAATCATAGGCAAATGAAGTGATACGGCACCGATATTAAACCGTCCTTCAAAAACAGGCGTATCGTCGTCATCTGCAGGCGTCATTCCTCCGCGTTCGTACCATGGAGACAAAAACGCTCGACAATTATGGCTGTATATTCCACTTACTTCGAAATGTTCAGATTCCGTGGATACATCGTAGCTATAACGAGGAGTTTCCAGAGATACGGGAATAACTTCTTTGATGTAATGAGGGCTTGTGCGTTGCGCCTTGCCATTATGGATATACTCATCGTCATTAACTATAAGCTGATCCTGCTTGCTTAACTGGTCTGCTCGCTTAGTGATACCATTTGCAGTAGTCAGTGGATGATCTGTTGTGCAAAGTAATGTCCTTTCTGTATTACAAAGACTTACAGATACCCATTCCGAAGATACATTTCGAATCATACGAAGCATCGGTGTAAATCCCTTAAGTGTGTCGTATATTTTCACATCTACAGGATTTAGATATAAATGTGGCTGTCCGATAATCTGAGGTTTTGCAGGAAAGACTTTCGAAAGCTTATCCCACGCCTTCTCAAAAGGCTCCGTATATATTTTTTCATTCCATTTATAGGTAATAATTTCTTTGCCATCTACGCACCCCATAGGACTAACTACTTTCCCATACTTACGCCACATATCTCCTACATGATTATCTCCGTCCAGACTTAGATAATCCGGATACATTGTTTTTGCGGAACAGGCTATCGCTTCTTCAAACAGATCTTCGTTTTTCATACCGACACCGTGCAACTCTTTAGTGTAAATGAACACGATCTTTGGAAACAGCACTGGAATCTTTCTGCCCTTTTTACCCTGTCCGCCCTTATGTACACGAAGAATTGTTCTCGATGCAAGCTTTTCGAATTTGTCTGTCCCCAGTCCAAAGGTAATTGTAATAAAGGGATAATCTCCCCTGCTGCTTCCCACAGTATTGAATTTATACTCCCAGCCCTGGTATCCCTGTTTCATTTCTTCTTCCGTATCGCTCCATGCCTGTGCTTTTGCATCATCTTCACTCAATCCCAAGCGAAGATACTTATTCATCTGCTTTTCATAGGTCAATTTCGCGTACTTTGCAAGAACCTTGTCTATCTCGGGAAGAGTAAATCCTCCGTACTGCTGGCTTGCTGCAGCCATTGTAATATCTCCAATAACATCAAAAGCGGTATCCAGTGTTTTAGGCTCGTTATACCACACATTTCCCATTTCAAATCCACCAGAAAGAACATTCTTGATATTAAAGAGACAACAATTCATGGTATCTCGTCTTGCAGACATATCATGGATGTAGATATACCCGTCATTACATGCCTGAATCTCATCTCTCGTCAAAAAGAATTTCTTATACAATTCCTTGTTAAACGCATTGAAAACAAGGCTTCGTTTTGTGGCTACCAATGCTGAATCCGTATTTGCATTGTCCTTATCGCCAATGTACATAATGGACTGGCTCTTTTTATATACCTCATCCAGCATGGCTACAAAATCCACCTTGTAGTCCCGGTAATCGCGGTAACTTTTTGCTACTTCCGGTGCTACTTTTTCCAGTGCTGCTTCTACCATGCTATGCATTTTTATAATGGGAATCTCTTTGATGCCATCCCTTGTTATCTGCGCCTCCACATAGGTTACAATAGAATCCTTCTGGACGTCCGAAAGATCGTACATTGCTCTTTGCGCTGACTTACTAACAGCAATCTTGATTTTATCCGGATTGTAATCCTGAAGCGAGTTATCTTTTTTTCGTATCTTAATGCCTATCATAAAAATCTCTCCTTTCTCCTTTTTTCAGGTTCACTTCTATTATGAAAGAAAAGTCTTTTAGAAAGACGAAATAACCGCCCTGTATGGGCGGTTATTGGGTTGTGTTTTTTATGAAATTTTCTCTTTAAACTGCATTTAGTAATGTGTGCAACTCACATAATTAATGAATTGTGTCATTATGTAATTTTGCAAAATCTTTTTCCTGTTCAAGTTCTTCAGAACAATTTTGCCTATCTATTTTTGTCCTCTCTAAAAGTTCATCTATATCGTATTTTTGTTCATTATCTTTCGTTTGAGTTTCGGAAATATGTTCCATAACTGAATTTCGGCATAGCTCTACCGCATTCTTGCAAATTTCCATATCCTCAGATGTGACTTCAATATATTCTTCTCCGGGATATCTCGTTGAAAAGTAATATCCGTTAATTTGCCGCAAATTGTTTTTTGTCTCTAGCGAAAATTTCATTTCGGTATGCTGTTCGATTGTCTGAAAAAGTTTTTGCAAATTGTGGCTTCGCATTGCTGTCATCTTATCGTTGTTTTCTTCGGTTGACGTCGGGTTATATTCCGAATTAATGATATGTTTGAGGTATCTTTCGCATATATTTTGTGCCATTGATGCCAAATAGTTTGCAACTCTGCCTTTTTGTATATCTTCCGCAAAAAAATAATAGTCGTTTTCTGCGCATCCTAAGTATGTGTTATAGTTGTTGTCCTGTCCCATATTGTTATCCCCTCCTTAATTATCTGCTGATGGAAAAAACTCCCATCCTGTTTCCAGTCATCTCCTATTGCAATTTTGAGATCAACCTCCGGCAGATCCATGTCTATCGGACTTATTGTTCCTTGAAGGAATCTTAATTCCCTCCTTAATTCCTCATGTTTTTTTATCTCGGGCGATAACACGAGAAATATATCGACGTCGCTCGCCCATTTGTTTTCTTTCCTTGCGCAGCTTCCAAAAAGAATTATCAATTGAACAAACGGAAATACTGGTGACGCCTTCACTTGATTTACTGCAAAATCTAAACTTTTCTGGTGTCGTTCACTATCGCAAATCATCCTATTCTCCTTTCCGCGTCAATGCGTCACATCTTTCTGTTCCTGAATATGATTCGTTGGTTTCGGAAAACGATCTATATACTCCTCTATATCATATTGTTGTTCTCGATTTTCCACAAATGAAATGCAAGGGAATTTTTCTGCCCGTTTTTCAATATTTTCAAAAAGAGTGCTCTGCGTAGGACATTCCCTTTTAAGGTTTTCCCATTTATTCCGGTCCCACTCAATATGCGCATATGCCTCAAGCATTTGGGCTGTTTCATCTAAAGTATGTTCTTCTGGAAGCATTTGGCTAAGTGTATTACCAACGTCCTTTCCTAACCAATCGGCCACAAGCGCCTGATTGTGATCAAACAAGGGGCACAGGCCAATGATAGATCCTGTCTCATTATCCATCATCACCCCGTAGTTCTGATCGTGCCTGTCTGTGTTTTGCAGAACATAATCCATTACCGCCATGTTTGCAAAGTCTTTGCCGCATTTTTCCAACATAAAATTCATATAGTCTATTTGCTTATCTCGACAAAAAGCAATGATCTCATGTGCTTCAACAAAACTTTGATCTTCGGGAACAAAATTCCTGCATTTTGCTACCAATAAATCCTCGTAATACGTCGGTGAATACTTTACATGCGGAATATTCGTACAATCTAGTATTTTTGAGGTTAGTATCTCAGCTTTTGTATTTGTGAAGTCTTTAAGTCTGTCCGATTTTAACAAAACCAAATCATTATTCTCCCGAATCCACGCCTTTTTAAATAATCCTTTGGTCGTTAATTCCGGACAGATCTGGTTTGTTGTCAAAGTCGGTTGTTTTCCACCCAAAGCGACATCTACAATTTCAAACCAATGGTTCTGCCTGATATTTACGGAGTCCCATGTGTCGCTGCTATCATCCTGTTTAAACCAATATGCGTCATTTACACTAATTCCTTTGCATGACATGCAAATATTAACCCGGTTTTCTATTCCGTTGTCTTGTGACACTCCACAGGCTGCACATATCTGTTTTGCATTTTCTCTGCTAAAAGAAAGAACTCTGGATGACGCATAATCTTTTATATGAAGAATATTTTGCGCCATAACACGATAAAACTCTTTTACGTTTCCGGAAGCAGGCTGCTGAATTTTTTCTCTCAAGGAAAAAGGCAATAGATCCCTGTTCCAGAGGAATGTTTCCATGTCTGAAAAAGAAATTGATAGTATAGGAGTGTTTTCAAACATGAGCGTATAATTATTTTGCATGTTTTTACCTCTCAACAAATCTTAGCTTAATTATACTCGAAAAAAGAAAAATTGCAAAATTCCTGCATACGTATTTAGAAAAAGCGGCAGAAAAATCTGCCGCTAACTTCTTATACTTCCCGGATGTCGGATACGACAAGGTTATGAATATATTCCTTCTTGCATCCTTCTTTCTCAATAACCTTTGTCTGAATTTCCCCGATCAGACAAATGTGATTACCCACAATTAACTGCGGAGCAAGCTTCTTCATGTTCTTTGCATAGAGCCTTGCATCTGCATAGAAGGACCGTTCGCTTCCGGGAACGGATGTCTTCAAGGTAATCTGAGTTGTCCCCTTTCTTACCTGAGCTGTTCTTGCAATATCTCCAACGAGAATAACCTTATTGTAAGATGCTCCATAGGAACGTCCACCTTCAATTCCAGTCAGCGCTTCCAGATCAGACTTTGCTTTCTCCAAAGATCTGGCTGTTACATTGTAAACATACTGTTTTTCCCCAGTTTCCTTGTTTGTCCTTATGACGGTACGGTAAACTCCCTCTACCTTGATGACATCCTTAACATTAAGAGCCAATGCCTGTTCCTTTAATTCTGGTGGAACAGTGATTGAAATTGCAGATGGCATATTCCGGTCCCAGCCAGTCATTGTCATTACCGTCAATAGAGTCGTTCTCGGGGATGTGAACACATGAATCAGTCTCCCCTCGATTAATACCTTGTTTGTGTCTTTTACTGCAGGATATCCCTGTACGGTTACTTCGCTTTCTCCATTGGTCATGGAGAGTGATGCGTCCATAATCTTCTCTGTCATGATTCAGTTCTCCTTTACGTTGTTTTTAAGGTCTTCTATATTTATTATGAAAGAAAAAATTTAAAAAGAGAAAGAAACTTCCCATTCTTTGTTTACTTGGAGTTTTGCACTGAACGTTCCTCCGCTCTTTTTATGAAACCCTTCAATTTTTGCCGTTTTGCCTGTGCATAGCAAAGCCGCTATTTGTTCATTCGAAAGCGAAAGTCCGGCGATTGTTGTCGGAACCTTCGCAGCGCATTTAGAACATCCATATGCCCATACAGCGCTTCCTTCCGGCGTTTGTTTTGTTAATGGCCTTATTTTCCCTCCACAATGAGGGCAAATGTCTGGAATTGTTTTGGGCGCTGAATTGGCAAATTTTTGTATTTTGGGTTTAGCGGAATAACCTGCTGTTCCTGTAGTTGTCTTTGCGTTCGGGAACTGTCCAACGATCGCTTTTTCGTCGGAATTTTTCACCGCATTTACTTCCCGTGTAATATAGGCTGTTAGTTTTTCGAAATATGCCTCTTTTGAAATATTTCTATTTTCAACCATGGAAAGTCCCTTTTCCCAGTTGGCGGTCATCTCAGGACGCAACAATGATGGAGTAATACCCTTTACGATATCGTAAATTATCTCGCCTCTTTTGCCGGGTGTCAGTACCTGTGTCTTATCGTTAAGTTCAATATATTTGTTGCGAATGAGCTTTTTTAGCGTTTCGGCACGAGTGGCACTTGTCCCAATACCACTTCCCTTTATCTGAGAACGCAGTTCCTGATCCTCGATCAATTGTCCGGCATTTTCCATTGTCAAAATTATGCTACCAGACGTATACCTTTTAGGTGGTGATGTTTTTCCTTCTGCGACACAATATTGAGCTTCGTATTCCACGCCTTCCTTGAGGCTATCCATCGCCTTAAAAATGCTATCATCTGAGTCACCTTTGTTATATAACTCCAAAAAGCCTGCAGAAGTCATGTATTTTGTCGAGCAGGTATACGTTTCTTTGCCATTCATAAATGCGCAGGTTATTTTTTCGAATTCTGCCGGAGGCTGAAAAACGGAAACAAATCTACTTGCAATCATCATGTATACACTTCTTTCAAGCGAAGAAAGCTCCTGTAGCATCCCCTCACCTGTAGGAATAATTGCATAGTGGTCACTGACCTGCTTATCATCCGTATACTTTGTCCTTCCGATTGATTCTGGATTTTGCGATAAAGCGTATTCTGTTGCTTTTTCTAATCCGGGGATATTCTTTAAGCCTTGTAAATTTTTACTTATTTCCCGGCTGATCGCTGTCGTGAGGACTTTGGCATCAGTTCTCGGGTATGTAACCATTTTCTTCTCATAGAGAGACTGCACAACCTCCAGGGTCTTATCTGGGCTTATCTTTAATTGCTGTGAACATTCATTCTGTAATTCCGCGAGATTGTAAAGTAAAGGAGCCCCTTTTATCTCGGTTGTGATTTTCTTTTCCTTCAGGATCAAGGCACCAGAAATCTGCTCATTAATGAATGTTTCTGCATAAGATTTCTCTTTAAAAGCTCCTGACTTATATAATGCCGGAGATTCAAAATAGGCTGATTGTTCTGTTGTTTTCCATTCGCACTCAATTCCATTCTGTAATCTGGCTTTAACGCCGTAAAATGGAATTTCTTTTGCAGACTTAATCAATCTTTCTCGCTCTACAATAAGCCCAAGCACACAGGTCATTACTCTCCCAACGGCAAAAGCTTCATACTTTTCTGTTCCGGCTACATTATTAAAGAGTCTGCCATATTTAATGCTATATGCTCTTGATAAGTTTATTCCAAACAGATAATCTTCGGCTGCTCTCATATACGCCGCATCTGAAAGAGCATCATACTCAGTAAGAAGTTTTGCTGTTTTGATCCCCCGGAGGATTTCGTCTTTTGTCTGCGAATCTATCCATACACGTCGCTCTTCCTTGCCAGTTGGTTTTACCAACATGCGAATCAAACGTTGAATATATTCCCCTTCTCTTGCAGAGTCGCCAGAGTAATAGATTGTATCGATATCACTTCTTTTCATCTGATCGCTTACAACCCTAAACTGATCCCGTACTGAATCAATAACTTCGTACTTGAAAGCCTGTGGAATAAATGGCAGTGTTTCCATTTTCCACTCAGCATATTCTTTTCCATATGCCTCTGGGTACGACATCGTTACCAAATGTCCGACGCACCATGTAATAACATAGTCGTCTCCTTCGATATATCCATCCTTTCTGTTTGATATCCCTAATGCCTTTGCGAATTCCATCGCCACACTTGGTTTTTCGGTTATAAATAACTTCTTCATTGCTGCCCCCCTTACACGCTAAGCTGCGCAATATACGACATTATAAAAGATCTTGTTCTTTCTTCATCAGAAGATAACTCTTCTGGCGTATTAACCAGCCAGTATAGAAAAGCCAAGTTTTCTTCGTTTAAAACAGTTATATGCGTTTTTATTTCGTCGATACTGGGATAGTATCCATATGGCTGAAAATCCATACTTTTTACCATCTCTATAATTTTCTGATGTTGTTCTTGCGTAAAACGTCTTTTTAGCTTTTTTCTTTTATCTTCTTTTGCATCATTCACTTCATCAGTCAACTCAATTAGCTGAGTCATAATTCTGGTGATTCCGTTTCTATATGCTTTGTCGGGTGTATTTAAATACGCAAGCATGACTGTTTTAAATCCATCATTAGTTGCAAGTAGATGGGGAATCATCGATAAATCAGGAAAAACAAAATTATCATCGATTTCAACTTCCAGAAGTTCGTTGTATAGCTTATCGTATTGTTCAAAAGTCATTGCAATCAATTGCCGTTTCCTCCTTATTGTTTGTCTATATATTTATTATGAAAGAAATTTTTCTATAAAGAATTTTCTGCACAGAAAAAAGGCGCCTTTCGACGCCTTTTCTTTACGCTACTATAAAGTTTTTTAGTTCTGACTCCAAAAAGCTTTTATTGACTTTTACTGGTGTTTCGCGTATTTCCCCAAACAACTTGTCATGTAAGGTTAAGCGATATTCTGCGTTTTCTGATACATAAGGAGCAACAAAATACTTATACACATCATTCCAGCTCATAATATTATCAAGCTCCAAAATGATTTCTTTTGTTGCCTTTGCGGGTTCTTTCACAAATTTAACGGAAACTTTATATATTGTTTCCGGTTCCTCTTCGTTGTCTCCAGATCCCTCTTCATCCTTTCCGCGATATACTTTGTCCTCCATGACATTTCCGGAGATCAATAACGTAGCGTTATCTGTAAACATCATTCCGAATTCCGCGTATTCCTTAACGAAGCAACACACATCAATTACACCGCTGCGGTCTTCAAGCTTAAAGAATGCCATGTCAGCGCCATCAGTTTTTCTTTTCCGAATTTTCAGATCAGAGATTACACCACAGATGCTTACTCTACCCTTACTGGAAATATCCGCAACCTGCGTTACTCCCTTTGGAATATCGTATGCATCAAGCGGATGTCCCGACAGGTACACTCCTATGAGTTCCTTCTCTTCCTTCAATCTGTTTTCCACATTTTCATCAATGTTCGTCGGGATAACCACTTCCTTAACCTGTGCAACCACATCATCGATCTGCTTCTGGTACCTTTTAACAGTGTTCTGTTGCTTTTCAATTGTAGGAATTGTCTTGTTTTTGTATCCTATTTCCTTTAACTTAGACATCACGTAATCACTATCGAAGCCATCAATTTCTGCCTTCCGTGAGTCAAGATCCCGCAACATCTTCAAAATTTCTTCTGCTTCACTCTTGGATTTTTCATATTTTGCGATGTCCCCGGCAAGCTCCTTCATAACATTAAATGCCATTTTCAAAGCCTGTCGATTTTTGCAAAACTTATCAAATGCTCCTGCTTTAATCAAAGCTTCCGTTACATTCGACCTGAAGTGCGCTCGCAGGAAATAATCCACAAAGCTTTTGAACTCTCCTGCCTTTCTGGCTTTCACAATAAGATCCGCGGATCCAATACCTTTAACAGAAGTAAATCCAAAATAGATTTCGTCGTTGATGATCGTAAAACTCTCTTCGGAAAGATTAATATCAACCGGACGCACCTTAATTCCCATTTCCTTCGCATCAGCCATCAAAGCAACAATCTGCGTCTCATTAGCCCAGTCCATAGCCACTGCCATGAACTCAAGTGGATAATGATATTTTAACCAAGCTAAAATATATGTTACTCTGGCATATGCCGCTGCGTGGGATTTGTTAAAAGCATACTTTGCAAAATCCACCATATCATCAAAAATTGCTTCGGCAACATCTGCGGGAATACCCTTGTTTGCACAACCTTCAATCCCTTCTTGAGCATCACCGTACACAAAAACTGGTTTTTCAGCCAAGAAAACCTTTTCTTTTTTCTTACTCATGGCTCTTCGAACCAAATCCGCTCTTCCATATGAGTAGCCCGCGAGTTCTCTAAAAATCTGTTGAACCTGTTCCTGATAAATTAAAGAACCATAGGTATCTTTCAGTATCGGTTCGAGTTCTTTTGTGCGATACTCTGCGGTTTTTCCTTTTTTTACGCTAATCATATTAGGAATCGAATCCATTGGTCCCGGGCGATACGCTGCCAACAAAAGAACAATGTCTGTAAAGCAGTCAACACCCATCTTTTTTTCTACATCTTTCATACCGGCGGATTCAAGCTGGAATATAGCATTTGTCTTTCCGGAAGCACATATAGCTTTAATAACATCCTGTTCTTCTTGTATATCAACTTGCGGGTTAATTCGCTTGCCCGTGCGCTTGAAGATTAACCGAAGAATCTGAGTGATGATATTCAGGTTCTTGAGTCCAAGGAAATCCATTTTTAAAAGCCCAAGTTCCTCTGCCTCCACCATATTACATTGTGTTTTATACTGTTCGTTGCCGTCGTCCCAAGCTAACGGCACATATTCATTTACATTATCATTGTCCGAAATTATTACGCCTGCAGCATGCATTCCGTAATGATGATAACATCCCTCAACCAAAGATGCTCTCTTGATGATTTCTGTAACTCGCGGATCGACCGCTGCCATGGCATCAAAAGCAGATTGCGCATCAGATATATGGACTTTGGGACCGGTAGGAACTTCCGCTGCTAAAGCTTCTCCTAACGCTTCATATTCTTCGGAACATCCCTTCGCGGCTCCAATGGATTTGGCAATATCCTTAATTGCGCTCTTCGCGGCGCTTGTGGAAAAAGTGATAATTCTGCATACTGCCTCAGCTCCATACCGCTTATACGTGTATTCAATACAAATTTCTCTGTATCCGTTTGCGTAGTCTGTGTCGATATCAGGCATAGATACACGTTCTGGGTTAAGATAACGCTCAAACAACAATCCGTATTTTATGGGATCGATATCTGTAATTCCAATGACATAACATACAAGTGATCCGGCTGAAGAACCTCTTCCGGGTCCAATTGTATATCCGATATAGGATTGATCTGCCTCCACATATGACACTATTTCTTCGTATGACATCTCCGAAATATGCTGTCTCAAATATTCAAACCTTTCCTCTGGCATATAACCCAGTTTCTTTCCGAAGTTTACCAGATCCTGAACAATCAGGTGATAGTCGCTTACCTTCATCTTCCGGATAACGTCAAGCTCATAATCTATGCGCTCCTGATACTCGTCACTGGGAAATCCATTCGGAAAACGCTTCTTGATTCCCTTGTCAACCATTTCCCGAAGAAGTTCGTCACTATTTCTGGTTTTATCAAACACCGGATAATGCTTTGGATGTTCTTCAAACTCGATGTTACAGTGATCTGCAATGTAGTCCACATTCGCAATGGCCGCATCAATTCTGTCCTTGGGTAAAATTTGTTTCAGAGCATCTCGAAGCTGATCCTCTGTCTTGATATAAAGCTCTTTGTCCTCCTCTCTGATTCGCTCGAGCTTGTTAAAACGAAGTGCCATGACAGATTCTCTCGCCATTATATCTTCTTCCGTATTTCCTAGCATATGTGCATCATTTGCTGCCACTGTCGGGATTCCGGTTCTCTGGGCTATTTTATCAAGCTCATACATAAAACGGATCTCTTCCGGAATACCATGATTCTGTACCTCGATGAAGAAAAACCCCTTGCCGAAAATATCCTGATACCTGAGTGCTTCCTTCTCCATGTACTCAACCAAAGATTTATCATCCTTAACATAGCTCTTTAAGAAATCATGGCGTTTCATATTGTCGTTCAGAATAGAATCCTTATTTGGCAAGCGCTTTTTTAAAGCGGTTATTTGCTTCTGGATCGTCTTCTTTTCTTCCGATAAAGAGGCATACACAATTTTTGCTTTTTCACTTTCAGCTTCTTCTGCTCGTATGGTATCCAATTCCTTTTCAACTTCATCTCCGCGCATCTTTTGCGCAAGTTTATAGCGGTTTTGATATTTCTTATCCTTTATTCCTTTGCATTTATCAATCCCTTCATTAATTTTTCGTAACCTGTCTTCATTAAATCGGATCGCATCCTTAGTCGCAAGCGAATTTTTCAGTGACTTATCGAGTTCGGCGAGTTCTGTTTTAGCACTTTCGTTTTCAAAATTGAGTCCAGCAAGTACTCCTCCGACACAGGCACTTGTTGCAAATACATGTCCATGTCCTGATGTACCAGGTCCAAAACAGGTATTCAAAATTTCCGCATTCATAAGCGGATAAATTAACGTTCCTCTCTTTTCAATTCGTCTATTCGACAGCTTCACTGCCTTTGAAATTGCCTGAAACCCAACATAATCAATCGCGTATAAAATTAAATGGAGACGCTCAATGCCCTCGTCTTCTTTTACATACGCTTCCACTCCGCAAATGGGCTTAATTTCTTCCTCTTTACACAGCTTATAAAATTCAAAGGTTCCTGTTAATGCTCCATGGTCCGATAGTGCAAGAGCCTCAAAACCAAGCTCTTTTCCGCGCTGTACATAATCAGCGATTTTTACGACCGAATCACGAATGCTATGCGTCGTATGTGCGTGCAAATTTGCCTTCATTTATATATCCTCCATATCTCTTGTTTTCAAACTTATTATGAAAGAAAATATAAAGCGAAAGACAACGGGAACAAAAAAGCGAGTGCTTGCGCACTCGCTTTTTCATCAAATCAATGATACATTGCTTGCAATCGGGCCTTTTTCATTCTCCGTCACCTCAAAGGAAACCTCAACGGTATGTAAATCTGCGGCATCCTTCTTCAAAATGTGTTTTCTGACGTCTTTATTGGCGAGGAATGCGTAGCTTGTGAAATAATCGTTGCCATCTTCCCCCACAACAAATCCAAAACCCTTTCTGCGATCAAAAAACTTAATGTGTCCCTTCATTTTTATCCTTCTCCTTTTAAAATTTGTAGGTTTATTGCCTTCATAGTTATTATGACAGATTTTTGTTAAAAACATCATGAAGCAAATGCGGAAATAACTTTTTTTGTAATTCCGCTTTTTCTGGAATTGTGCATTTCACTTTGTAAATATCTATCCAGCATGTCTTTGACATAATAAATCGAAATAGCTTCCTTTGCTCTAGTAATTGCTGTAAATAATATAGAGCGAGTAATCATTCTAGGATGAATTCCTTCGGGCAAAATCAATATAATTTCCTTTGCCTCGCTCCCCTGACACTTATGAATAGTCATAGCATAAGCAAGTTCTACATCATCTAAATTATCCCACTCTATTTTCGTAAAAGAGGAATCTTCATTTCTTAAATTTAGAGATTCATTTTCGATAAACTTGTCGACCGTCCATATATCTCCGTTGAAATATGGGATATCCGTGTAATTGTTGCGAATAGTCATAACTTTTTCGTTCCAGAAGAACATTTCATCTCCTCTGGATATATGTTCCTCTTCTTCACTGTTATGCAAGATTGCCTGTGCCATTTGGTTTATTTCATTTGTACTACATTTTCCATTTCGCATAGGTGTAATCACATGAAAATCATTAATGAATGATGGCGTATTAGCCCTATCCAAATACACATTTTTTAAACATTCTTTCATCTTCTCGTTGCTTTCAAATCCTATAATCTTGAATGCATCATCCTGCTTAAGATCCTCAATGTACATTTTTTTCTCGGAAATGTTCTTGCTATTGAAGATTATTGGATTTTTTAATGCCTGCCTGTGGACTTTTTTCAAAAAAACATACTTAAAACATTCGCTTTTCACGAGATCATGCAAAAGAAATCCCGGCTCGATAGAAGGTAGTTGGTTCCAATCTCCAACAAGCAGGATTTTTGTGCCTGTTGGTATCGCCTGTAAAACCAATAAAAAGAGATAGATTCCTACAAGCGAAAATTCATCAATGATCAAAACGTCCGTATCAAGTGGATTTTGAGCATTTTTCATAACATGGTTTTGCCCTCCGAAAGTGCAATATTCTAAAAGCATATGTATTGTCGTTGCTGAGTAGCCTGTCGCTTCCTTAATTCTTTCAGCTGCTCTGCCAGTTGGCGCACATAAAGTAATCTTCATTTCTGGATTTTTTGCGTAGCAGCACGCCACGATTTCCTTAATTGTTGTGGTTTTGCCCGTGCCCGGGCCGCCAATCAGAAAAGCAGGTTTCGTGTCTTCAAATAAATAGAGTGCTGTCTTTTGTGTCTCATCTAAATGAATGGCTTTCTCATTGGCGTATTTTGACACATGAGCATAATCCAACAGCTCTGTCTTGTCATTACTGAGTCTTAGTAATTCCTTAACAATATTATTTTCAGTATTCCATGCTGCGCGGGAATAAAAATGTAATGTCTCTTTGTTGTCGATAAAGCCAGCCTTATTACAAGCTAATTCCAACATAAAAATAGCTTGCGGAATTTCTTCTACATACCGAGATACATGCTTCTCAATCTGACGGAAATAGTCTATTATTTCATCAAGGAGCATGTAACAATTTCCAGTGTTTCCCATAGAAAAAAACATGTAGGATACCATAGCAGATACTCTTCTGGGGTCGACATACGATAATCCATTAATTTGGGCAAAATAATCAGCGTTTTCAAACGGGATATTCGCTTTTCTCATCGTTTTATAAGGATCTTCTCGCATTTCCTTCATACATTGTCCACCATATAATATATACAAATTCTCAATTTGTTTATAGCTTAATCCATATGGTGCCAATTCGGATAACAAGTTCATGCGATCCGCAGATTCTGACATTTTCTTTATTATGGAATTGCATTTTGCTGCAGATATCCCATTTACCGTCATAAGCAAATCATAACGCTCTGGTTTATTTAAAAATTCTTCAATGCTCAAGTCATTTGTCGCAAAAAAGCGAGCTATTCTTCCAGCTGCCGCCTGTCCCATTCCTAATGGCAAGCATGAAGTAATGTATAATTTAAATAATTGTTCATTTTTGACATCAAGTGTAATGGATGTGGCTCTTAATATTTTTCCCCTTGCGGTTATTTCTTCTTCTCCATCAATACATAAAGGTATACCCGGTGCATACTTAATAGCGATGCCACTACATATAACAAATCGCTCCCCGTCCTCATTGTGTTTGAACAATTTAACACGAAAAATGGAATATCCAGTGCGAGTGTCATAATACATTGTGTCTTCGTATAATCCCTCAATCCTCATGATTTTCTACCTCTAAATCAGTTTCATTGTTGGAAAAATCGAAAATTGCATCTTCCGCGAGTTCACCATCCAATTCATCATCAAGTTCATCATTCGCGTACTTTTCTGTTTTTCTTGCCTTAAATTTCTTTCGAATAAATAAAACTAATAACCCAATAAACAAAAGCAGTAGCAACACTGAAGATAAGGTAAATCTTCCATGAAGGGCTTCACAAATAATGTGTACAATTGCCAGTAAACACGCAAAAACCATCAGTGTAATATTTGAAATTTGTTCCAGATTTCTTAGTTTGTTGCGTATTCCATTAAAATTGCGGTTACTTAAATCATCATTAAAGAAAAACATATCTCATTCCTCCATTTATCCAAAAAATTATCAAAATCCATGCAACATATATGTACGGAATAAACGGCTCTGGTTTTTTTAGTTTTAAATGTTTATCCACATTATGTTTGTATAGATTTATAGCAAACATAAGAAAAAGAGCTATTAACATATGTATAAGGCAATCAAGAAGTTGCCCATTTGACATAGCAATGGTTTCAGCCGATAGGCAAAAACAAAAACTGTCAGCTTTACCGTAAAACTTCGAAAATAGAAAAAACTGTAAAATAAAAAAAATAGTCAGGTTTAATGCCGTTTCTTTTGTGCGAGGAATACCTATACCTGCTATTACCATGGGAATTATCCATATTACTCGGTATACCTCTTGTGTTTTAAAATCAATATATGCTGTAAATAACAATGTTGCGTTTGCAATACAAAGAATTATTTGTTGAGCAGTACCTTGACATCCACAAAACAACATGCCTGTTATTCCTGCCGCCAACGCAATTTTAAAATACTGTTGTATATCTTTCGTTTTTTCAACCCATATTACAAATCCAATATTAATCATTGCGGTAAGAAAGCCGACTAAAGCAAGAAAAAGTATTCTCATATTATGCCCTCCAATTTTATTATGAAAGAATAAACCGAATAATATTTTTTCTGCACAGCTATTTTTTCAAAAAATAACCGCTCAATTCCTTTTGAGAATTAAGCGGTCAGCCACTGGTCAATCACAACATTTCGATATTCTTAAGCTCCCTTTTTCGAGTGCAGCAAGAAATTCTGGAACTTCAGCTTTATCAAGGTAAATGTTGAATCGTTGCGAAGACGACTCCATGTCATCTGGAGCAATGTTTACTCCCGCTCCATCAAAAGCCTGTTGAATGTATACGTTTTCCCAGCGAAGCTCTACCTCATACTCGGTATCCTCTTTTCCATCCGTATTTGTAACAGCGCTATTATTTATAACATAGATATCAACGCGATCTCCGGAGCGCAGGACACCACCGGCAACCTGAGAAATGTCGTCAGCTTTAAAACTAACAATTTTTACAGATTCATATTCACTCTCAATCTCGTTTACCTTTTGGAACATCGAGTCCATTAAGTATGTTCCATTTGAGATATCATACAGAGCTACTATATCCTCAATTTGCTCTGTTTGAGTGATTGCCCCTTGCGGAATTTTGTTCTTCTCAATCTCCGTCCCTGTAAAATATAGATTCAGGTTCTGAGAATCAATAATTGTTCCCTTTGTAATCTCGGTAGAAGCTGTATATACGACAGAGCGTTCGTATTCGGATAACTGGTTTTTTTCAAACTGTACTAACACAATGTATATAATTACCGCAGCTACCAATGCTAAAAAGGCGCTAAATATTAACGAGGAGCTCTGCCCACTTTTTATTTTTTGTTCCTTATGTTTCTTTTTTTGATACATATTTTATTCTCCTTTATCTGTTTTCTATTGCTACCAGTTTCTTTTTATTAGCATGAATCGTTACGCTAAAAAAGCCTCTGATCTTGCTGGATATATCTACATAGACGCTTGTTTTGGTGATTGGAATCCCATTCGGAGCGTTTATCGTCCCTACTTTGGCGGATCCGGTCAGTACAATGTTATTCCCAGAGCGCTGCCATATGTAAACCTTGTCATCAAGCACATTATAAATTCTATAATCATTGATGACGATTTTTTCTCCGTACAGTTCCTTGTTTTGTGGAACCATATTTTCATCTAAATCAAGCTCGGCCGATAATGCTGTAACAAACATTTTCCATGAGTACTCCAGCTGTTCCATATGCTTGCCTGTTTGGGATCCATCAGAACTTTCTTTTGTTGCGGAATAGAGTGATAAGTTACCACTTTTTCCGTACTCTTTTATATCCGGAATTGCAGAAGCTAACGCAGCATCAACAATTGCATCTTCAATTCCTTGACTGGTAGATTTAAAGGCATTTATTTGCACTTGATACATGATTACCAGAACCACAAAAAGCATTAATGCTAACCCGAACGCATAATTAACATGCCCTTTATCCTTTTTAACGTTTAGTTGTCGAAATACGTTTTTCATTTATTTTGTATTCTCCATAATCTCCTGAAAATTGAAGAGTTATTCGCTCCCCATAACTTGACGGATTGCTTGCGGTTGTTGTTCCTGTGGTTGAGATATTTGTAATACCAAGCTCGGCAAGATCATTCTTCATTTGATTTATGTCTTCGTCGGTAAGATATCCAACCGATTCCATTCGAAGTATATATGTTCGAGCAATTTGATCACATGATTGTTTGGTTCCAACGATCTTCATGTAATCAAAGCAAACAACAATCAGGATACATATAAAAAGAGTCAACATGCACTGTATTAAGATGTCATAAAATCCACCCTTGTCTTGAAGCTTATATTTTTTCATTTTTCCTCCAAAAACTGAATAAGGCAACCACTGCTATGGTCGCCTTATTGCAGTTTGGTTAGCCAAGAATATTAATTGCCTTATTGGTCATGGCGTCTGTCAATGTGTTAACAAAGGCAGTTATCTTATCCTTCATTACAATCAAAACAACAAGTGCAATAACCATTAGACCAATCACCACGACAATCTCTGAGCTTCCCTTGTCTTTCCTGAGACGGGATCTTAAAGATTCTCGTGCAGCCAACCCCTTATTTAAAGCCTTAAACCATAATTCATCAATCTTTTTCATTTAGAAACTACTCCTTTCTTGAGTCCTGTTTTTGCTTTCCATATTTATTATGATAGAAAAAAAAATAAAACGTTATGAAGTGATGCATTATATATCCTGCGTCGTTTGGTTTTTAGAAGCTATTTGCCATCGTCCCAATTTCTGAAAAAAAGACAATAACTATAAATAAAATTCCTGTAAACAAAAGTCCCAGTTCACAAAATGAAATTAAACGATCTAGCTTTTCTTTCTTTGAGATCAATTCAGCATCTCTCATTACGCGAATCTGATCTGCCAAATCATTAAGCAATTCTAGGACATGCCCGGTCTCAATCGCTTGTGTTAAAGCTAAAACAAGCGAGGTAATATATTTGTTCTCAAACTTTTCTTCCATTCGTCTAACGGCATCCTTGAAACTAAGGTTTGTTAGCAGGTCTCCCTTAAGTTCGACTAATGCACAATAAAGGCGTTTGTTGGTGATTGCCTCTGCGGTTTCGGTCATAGCATCAGCCGGATAAATACCAGCCTTAATCTGAGTTTGCAAGGAATTATATAACGTTTGCAGATCTTCCATCATCACTTCATTATCTTTTTTGTTGCACTGTTGCAGATAAATATCTGGTAATTTAAAAAAGAGAATCGCAATAATGATTCCAATTCCTATGTGAGTGAATGAGCCAATGAGTAATCCCACAAATGCAAGTAAAAATTTCAAAACGAGATACGATGTCGGAGTTTTAAAAAATCTAAAATGAAAAGCAATTCCGTTTTTATTCAGTTTGTTTTGAATATTATTGTAATCAAAAAATGCTCCTCGTTTCTTTTTTAACGTATTGTTAATTCTTTCATATTGCTCTTTAAAAAAATGATGTGGATTCTTCTTTGCGGAAACAACAAAAAGAATTATTGTAAAAAGGAAAAGGACGGCAATCGCAATAGGCATTTTATTTTCAGTACATAAAAAATATATGATTTGCATTATTATATTCCTCTCTTATTTCACAATTCTTTTGCTTAACAAAAAATAAACCATGAGTATAAAGGACGTCATGTATATACATATATGTCCGATTGTCTGTTCAAAAAGAATTGCCCAAATGTTTTCCTTCAATAATATTCCCATAGCGAAAAGCATAATAATAAGGCAGCAGACAATCAGAAACATTTGTATATTGCCCTGACGCGCAATAGTTTTTCTCTCTTCTTTTGCGGTGATGTAATTTTTAATTAGTTTGCGGTTTGAGGAAATCATATCCGTGTAACTTGTGGAATAACGCAAGGAAACTTCTATATCTCTGATAATTTCCTTAAATTTCGGGTGTTCAATTTTCTGCCTCATATTCCGTAAGGCATTCATAACATCCCCTTGTTGAGCTTCCACTGAAAATTCATAAATACAACTCCGAATAGGCTCTTGCATGGATCTGCCAACAAGTTGCAAAACTTTCGTTATTTCGCCATTGACGAGACTGTAGTTTCCTAGCAAATTAAGAAATTCCAGCAATTCATTGTCTGTTTTTTTATAATTTATTTCAGCCATAATGTAAATGATTGACAGCATTCCCATGGCGATGCATGTCGCTGCAACGATTGCCAAAACAAGATTATGGGAGACTGCGAGCGATACCAAAAAGGCTATAGCCGAAAACAAAATCATAAGAAAGATGTATAACTGGGCGCTTAGTAAGGTAAATTTATTGGAGATTCGACTATATACAAATTTATTTTGAAACGCTGTTAAAGGATCTGTTTTAATAAATGCTTTCTTGCGTTCGTTGAGAGCCATAACACTAATTTCCCGGCTCAGTTCAACTGCCTTATTCATTAAAATTTGTTTTTTGGCTATATTAATAAAAATTATAACTAACCCAACAAGCATAACCGCAAAGATAATTACTTTAACGGCGAGATTTAACTGAGACATTTTAAGAAATGTCACTATATTCTGAATGGCATCAACTCTTTCCATTAGACATTCTGTCCTTTCTTGTAAATTGTTGTATACATCAAATCTTTTGTTGTGCTGTCATATCCATCAACAGATAAAACTTCACTTACCTTAAAGTGGTCCATGAAAATAATAGTCTTAAAGCAAGTCATCATTTTTAAGAGTTCTTCCTGTTGGTATCTGCTTCCAGACATTGCGTAATCAACAGTCTTTTTTATAGCAGATTGCCCATCTATAGAGTGAACAGTTGCTGCGCATAATTGTCCGGTATAAGCTGCATTAAGCAGCGCTGCCGCTTCTCTATCTTTAATTTCACCAATAGCAAAAAAATCTATATCCATAGTTAGTCCTGCAATACTGATGCTGTTTAGGTCGTAGTTTACGACACTCTCGTTTGATGCTGACAATGAATGAAGCAGAAAAACGTCGGGATGGCGCTTAGTGGATATTTCATCTGCCTGTTGCGCAATCAATATAGAGTAATCTATAGGCAAAGATTCAATCAGTGCCTTCAAAATGGTTGTTTTTCCAGATGAATTACCTCCGCAAATCAAAGTTGATCCAGTTGCAAAACGATCTCTTAATGTATCAGCTAATTCGGGCGGGAGCATCTGTATTTTGTCTCCACACAAATCATCCAATTCAAAAAAATCCTTTCGCTCTTTTCTGATTGTTAATACCGGTTCCCCGTATGTACTTAAATCTCCGGTTATCAGTGTAAATCTCAGCAATGAATCTGGGCTTGTGTCCATATCCACAAATCTCTGTATCGCACTTAAAGCAGAAGCGTTTACGTGATTTCTGGTCGTAACATATTCAATAAAGTTACGAAACTCCTCCTTTGATGCAAATTTTATATCAGACAAATATCTCTTTCCAAACTTTTTATAAGTGATTTTGTCGTAGGCAACACAGTGTATATCTGTAATATCTATATCATCAATAAGTGGAGTAATCCTAAAGTACCCAAAAATAAAATCTTCAAAATCTTTTATTGCTTTCTGGCTGTCTTCTGCTGATACAGAATAGTATGCGGCAATATGTTTTTTTACATCATCGCCAAAAGACTCCTTGGTACACTTTCCCTGTTTTGCATCAACTAATATCTCTTGTTTTACTGCATGATAATCAAAAATAAGATTCTGGAGTAGTTCATCTTCATTTTTTATATTAACCTTGTTATTGTTATTCTTTTTTAAGCTCGGAATTAATGACATGTTTTTCTCCTCTCTTTACCTTTTCCTACTATTATTATGAAAGAAAAAAAGCTAAAACATAAAAAGAGCCAGATTTCTCTGGCTCATAAAAAAGATGTTGCATAGCCAATCAAAACGGCGATACCGAAACCGACACCTAAAAAGATAATTGATTGAACAATGATTTTTATAATGTGCTTCAATGTACTGAACGCATTTGATTTTTCATAAATAATAATTGGTGTGCTTCCTTGTGTATCTGTACTTAATGCATCTGTATCATTCTTTCTTATTTCTTCATCATTTTTCCTGTTCTGATATTTCCTGTAGAGATTCATCTGCATTTTCCTCCTGCTTTGTTACCGAAAAACTTTCCGTCTGTCCGGTTAATTTATTTTGAATTGATACAGACAAAATATTGTCCTGAAAGGATATTGACGTCTTTATGTTTGGAGCGGCATTAACCCAATCAACACCAATATTATCCAAATGTGTAAAGATACTATTTTCTTTTGAAGAGTAAAAATACCCATAACTCTCGGGTGCGTCTGTTGCGATATCATCTTCTGAAGCTTCTTGGTCCGGGCTTTCTGGCACAGCCTCATTATTCTCATCGGGATTTTCCTGCTGTGTAATATCTAGAATAAACTCTTCCAATGTTTGTCCGTCTTGATTTGATTCCTCGTAATTATCGTCGAAGTCGTCTTGCAAAGGCGGATCTGATAATTCAGAGTATACAAACATCTTCAGTTGCCCTTCTTCGTCATACTCAACATACATTCTTTCGCTTTCGTTTTGGAATGCATATTTTCCACCTTCAATTTCCGCAAATTCATAAAATGTGTCTTCCTGAATATCCAAGGTTGATACATTTTCAATAGAAGATACAGCTTGCAGCCAGTCATGTGACGCATCGTAAATACAGCTTATGGAACGGTATCCGGGATAACTTGTGTAAGTCTGTCTATCTGTAAACGTGCCATCGTACTGAATCAAGTATTCGTGCTTATTGAGCCTTTGAAATACCGGATTTGAAAATCCCAATGTGGATAAATTTGCGATTACGTTCTGTTCCACAATAGTGGAATCCTCAACTTCATTAATGTACATTGTAGATAACATCATGTCTGAATCCATTGGGATAAAATGTAAATAATAATAATCATCTTCATCCCAATAGTCATAGGGATTTCCCATGATAATGTTATAATTATGAGTATCTAAAACCGAAACAATGTTTATTACATCGCTCTGTATCTTTGCTAATCGAGAAAAGCCTCCACTCCAGTCATTTTGCGCAATTTCAACCAATACATTTTCTTCTTCCGGTTCAGGCGCAGTGTTTTTTCCGCACGCGCATAGAAACGTCAAGCTCAAAAACAAAAGTGCAGATTTACATATTCTTTTTTTCATAATTTTACCTAGCACGAACGCTCGTGGCTTTAGTCATGAGAGTAGTGCGGTTAAGCACAGCCCTGAGTGTCCGTTACTCTCCTTTCACATAAATAATAATGTCTCGATTTATTTGTATCCCGTCAGTGTAGCTTTTAACTCCGGCGATATTTTACACTTTTTGTTAATAGCTGTCTTTTTTGTATACTCATTAAGTTCATTCTCTGTCAGAAAATCCATGATATTATATTCTATTTCTGATTCATATGGCCTTATCATAGGATTTTTTACGTTTTCGGCTACTACAGTTTTTACAAACTTCTCAAAAGGGATACCATGGTAATTAATAAACCCCAACGCGATTCCCGGTAAAGCAGCCAGAAATATCAAGGGCACAATATAGAAACCTAAAAAGTGTTTCATTAACCCATAAGACGCATAGCATCCTATGCCCATAAGAACAAATCCTCCAAATTCGCGTAGAGTAAAAGGTCCAATTTCCCGCACTTTGTATTTTCTGATATCCTTATTAATTGGTATTTCCATTGTGTTGTTCCTCCTTAAAATTAATTTGCATTTAATGCGTCGCTTAATATCTGCTTTGCTGCGCCTATAAGTCCTACAGCCGCAAACTGATAGAGACATATCCTAATTACATTTCCCAAATCATCAAAATCAACTTCCGCGCTTAATAGCGAATTAGTAATACTTTCCATGGATGCCGCTCGGCAAATTTGGATAACAAGAATCATCATGAATCCATGGAATACAACCACAGCAAACTTTTTCATATAAGCGATTGCTGCCGGACGCCTGTCATCTGAAAAAAGGTCACATAGCGCCACACATGAAAATCCACCTCGTAATACAATTTCCACTCTTCTGGAAATTGCTTGTAACATCAAGGCTGCTGCAGGGGCAAGGCTTAAAATATCTATCAATAGCGTTTGCGCCTTAAACATAATGCATGAAAAAAAACCACACTCGTTAACTGCTTCGATGAGTTTCGCATAATAATCATGCATTCCGTTTTGTGATGCAGTATTCGTTGTCGCAGCAACAATTGGATTCTGATCACAATAGTTCATGTAATAATTTCCAAGATTTAAAATGCTGACAATTATTGTCGGTCCAAAATATATAAATAACTGTGCCAGACATAATTTAAAAATCTGGATATATACAAATTTCGCATCTAATTCTCGGAATTGTCTTTGTGCGTCTTTTAAAATACCTAATAAGAAAAATAGCAGCATAACGCCGCATGCCAACGGTATAAATATAGACCAGACTTGCGCCAGCATATTCAGTTCGGAATCAGTAATTAACAGCATGCCTGTATCGAAATTTAGTCCATCTGCCAGTTTAATGTAGGATTTAACTACCGATTGCCTCCACCATTTTAAATCACTATACGCCGGATAAAGATTGCCTAATATTTCTTGCATTTTAATCTCCTTTCTATTTCCGCTGCTGGATAGAAAGAAGCCACAGAAGCAAATTCTCCTGTGGCTTCTTTACTGCGAATTAGGCAATAAATCCCATACCCTTTAACACAAACTTCAGCCCAACGAGGATTACGCCAGCTCCTAAAAAAGCGAAGCCCTTAAGCCTCTTTTCCGGCTGATCTTCAATTACGGACATAGCAAGCTGCGCCGCACCAAAGATAACTGCTCCAATCCCCAAAAACTGAAAGATCGTTAATACAACCCCAACCGCAGATCCCATTGTTTTTGAAGGATCCGCATTTTCAAGGTTCTTCGTGTTCAGGGTAACATTCTGCCCGAACGCTTTTGCTGATACTGCAGCCGTTGTAGTGATCATAGCTGCTTCAGCGGTAACAAATGCCTTCATTGCCTTTTCTTTAATTCTTAGTGCTCTTTCTCGCATATTCATTGTGCGATATCTCCTTTCAAATGAATAAATTTTTCGGGAATAGCTCCCTTGCGCCTTCATATTTATTATGAAAGAAAAAAAAATGAAACGTCCAAGATTGGCGCTAGGTGGATTTTGCTCACAAAAAAGAGCCTTTCGGCTCTTTTTTAAAACAGAAAAAGTTTATCATCGCATGGGGCAGAAGCGTTATTATCTGATGTAGCTGGTTCTTTTTCGGTATTCATAACATAAGCCTCAATTGCCTTTTCATTGTCCGGAGTGGGAGTCACTGTGATTGTTTTACTTAACGCTTCCTCTTCTGTAGGAGCGAACGTTTCCACAGTTTCCTTTTTTGTTTTTGTCTGTTTGTACTCACTTCCTCCAATAACTGCTGAAGTTGCCCGTTGTTTATTAACCTTCGATGTGGAGCGCTTCTTTGATGGTGTTGAATTAAAATATATATCGAGAAATTTTTCGTCCACTTTGTTTTTTCGATCTGCATCGCCACATAATTTAAAATTCGGATGTCTTAAGAAATTATACTTTCTATCCATAAATGGATCTAATCCAGCGATGATAACAATGCACTTCCTTCGATTGAGCCTTCTGACCTCATCCGGAGTCATAAGTAGTCTTTTGCTTGCAGAAAAGCTATCTGATCCACCTTTTTTGCTTCGACTACGATTTTTTACCTTTATTGTTGTCTCCCCTAACAAGTCAGAGATGTATTTACACGTTTCATGTTCGTTTGAACCAAGGTAAATAATTGTATCGCAGTTGCCTATAATACCTTCGTATAGTTTGTCGTACTTTGCCTTGATCTGAGCAATACTCTGGACAACGATACAACAGCTAATTTCATACTTACGCATTGTACTGAGCTTCTCGGAAAACTCTGGTATCTCACCAATGTTTGCAAATTCGTCCATTAGACACCGAACGTGCCATGGCAATTTTAGTCCGCCGTGCGTTACTGAATATTCGTTTGCTTTATCGATAACTCTCTGTGCTGTTTCCTGTGTCGGACGTTCAGTAATCACAGTTTTTCCAGACATAATACGAAATGTCTCACGCCCACGCGCTGTTGTCTTCTTGACCACAGTTGCCGTTTTTAGCTTCTCAAGATAATCTTTTGCCGTCTCTTCATCTTTTATCATAGTAACAACGGGCTTTTTATGCTTATCAACAATCATGAACTTGCGGGGGCATATTTTTTCCGCTTTCGTATACAGGGCATCAAATAACTGGCTGTATAACATAGATACCAAGAAATTAAATGTCCCATTTGCCTGCGGAATATTAATAAATAATGCTGTCTGCACATCACCCATTTTATCGAGATGAACATTATTGTCTTCATCTTCGTAATCATGCCGAGTCATGTTCTTGACATCATCATTATTAAAAAGCTGCAAATCAACTGCACAGGTAATAAGAATTGAGTTCGCTGTCTTTGCGGGCGCAAGCTTAAATGTGTCATAGTTCGACATTGCTTTTGATACTTTGCCCTGTCTTGCCATTCTTTCCCGGTGCTCTTCCATCATTTTATCAAGCTGAGAGGCAGAAGACTGGCTGTCTTCCGATACTTTACCCGCCTGTGTAAGCTTAAGCATTGTTGTAAAGTTGATGCATTCTTTTTTCAGTTCAGTGTTTTCGAGCAAATAATACGCTAGTGCCGATAAAAAGGCTTTCGCTGACTTATCCCAGAAGGGATCTCCACTCTTTTTTTGCGCTGCCTGAGCTCCATCTGCATTTTTCAAGAAAAGATATACCATGGTAGATACTTTTGCTTCATCAACATTTCCATTTTCATCATAAACATAATCAAATGGATTGTAGCAATTTGAATGTTTCATGTCGCTTGTACTGAAAACCTTTACTTTTATACCATGATTCATGAGAGGCTTACCCATGCATTCAAGTAACTCTCCGGACGGATCCGTCGTAATTGTCGAACAGTTCATCTGCGCCAGATTCGGCTTTACAAATCGAAATGATTTACCCGCTCCAGATCCACCTATAACCAACGTATTGAGGTTTCGTTTGTTATCAATAATCGGGATATTAAAACTCATGCGAAGCTTATCGGAAATAATAACATTGGGATCAAAATCATCTTTTTGAGGATCATACGGATCTGAGTAGCCTTTTAAAAACCTTTGTGTATTGGTGTACCATTTTGCGCTACCATGTTCCTTGCCCGCAGCATCTTCGCCATTAACCTGCTTATATGTAAGCATATAACCCCCAATACACAATTCAATTACCAGAAAAATTGAAATAGGGATAAGCACATAAATTCTAACTGGCGTAAATCCCAACGGATCTGACATAGAAGTATTCAGCCCTTCGATTAAAGCAGCTACAAAGTCCACATTTTCTGTTTTATTTACTGCAGAAGGCGTTCCTTTTCCTCCAAATGATGTCACCTGCTGATTCGATACATCGGCGTTGCTATTTTCCGGATACATGGCGTGAGAAACATGGAGCGACAAGTATACCAGAAATAGAAATATTGCTCCAAAGGAAATCAATATTGATCTTAGCTTATTTTCCTGTGGCTGCATTATCTCTCACCTACCTTTCCACGTGTTTGCCTTTCGCGAATTTTCTCTCTAAAAATTCTTTCTCGCTCTGATTTATCCGCAATCACAGATTGCGAAGCTTCAGTATCACGAAGAGGCGAATGAGCTTGTTCTGCAAGACGACGTTCTTCATCAACGATATCCCCATCGGTAAATTGGAATTCGCCATTTTGAATTTTTCTTATCTCTTCTTCGTCGTATAGTCGATCTAAAAGTGCAGGATCAAGCCCTTCATGTTCCATAATGTCTTCTAATTCAAGCTGCGGTTTCTCGAAAGATACAGAGATATTGTTTATCCGTTCTTTTATTCTCGCGAATTGATCTCTGTAAGCATTCGCTTTTGAATCTGCCAATGCGCTTTTTTCCGTAAAATCATCTATGTTTACATAATCCATTACTTCATGATTTTTAAAGACGGATCCCGTTGAAACCGCAAGTGAATCTATCAGCCACTTTTTAAACGCAACGTCATCCGGATACGCCCTGGGAACAATTCCGTTTCCGAGCTTCTCTCGCGCTTCATTAATTACCTGCTGAGATCCACCTTTTTCTTTAATTTTTGAACCCAAAACAAAAAGGGGAGAGTCAATGTCTTCTCCTAAAAACTTTAGAGCATCTGGATATAATGCTGGATTGTCTTTTAATTCCATTGCATGAGTAACCATACCTCTGTCTACGATTTCAAAACTGGCAGGTTTAATATGAATATAGTAATCCGGAGTTGTTAGCGAAAAAATGTACGCTTCCTGAGTTAGTCCTCTGTCATGAATTTCGTCAATCGCTGCCAAAAATTCTTTTTTCTGCTGATTGATATATTGAGAGGCTGATTTTATTTCCTGCATCTGCGCACTGTTATTTTCACCCTCTGCAATTGCTGTCATAGCAAATTCATACATTCGTTCGCTGTTTTTTTCGTGACTAGCCACCAAATATGTTCCATCCGCTTGTTCCTGTAAAACCACTGTAAACATAGGTTTTTTATTTGACATCTGAACAATTCTGGTTGCTTCATACTCTGAAAGACCACGAATTACAATTTCCTTCGCTTCCTTCTCAGTTATAGCTAACGCCCTGTCCAATTCTTCTTTTGTGTCAATCTCCAACCCTGCCTGAATTCGTATACCATTTTCAACGTCCTTAACACGAGCGGTATCTTCCGGACGAATTAAAAGAATATCTCTTGAAGTTCCAGCAATATCAAATTGCATATAAGGAATTCCGTTATTATCCAATTCTTTTACAAGTCTTTTCATAGCGACATGTTCCATCGAAAGAAAAACAGGATATTTTCCTTTTTCTTTCATTGTGTTAAGAAAGAGTTTATCTTTGATAAAATTTTCCTTTTCGTCCATAAGTTTTAATAGAAACGCATAAATATCCTCTATCGACGATGAAACGTTAATTTGCGTGTTTTGGATACTCTTTACTGCATCTGACATTGTATTTCCTCCTTGCTTCTTAATAATTTTCGCAGTCCTGTAAGATAATCATCTGTTCCAATTCCTGCTTGTGCAGCCGCCTCGTCAATAGCATTTCTTAAGTAAATCTCTTGTTTTATGCTGAGAGCGGCTTCTTTTTCATTATTTTGGGCTTCTTCCGAAAGCCCTACTGCGAGCAAAAAAAGGTCTTCTCTTCCCTTCTCTGTACGCATTAAATCTTTTACAATACTTGTGTAAATTCCCATTTTGACCTCCTGTCTTAATGAAGCATTTCACAAACAGGCAAAGTCAGCATGTTTCGCTTCTAAATAGTGTTCTCAAATTTATTATGAAAGAAAAAAAAATTAAACGATTTGTAAATAAATGAAACTATGTATTCAGAATCTTTCATAATAAATAAAAACGGATTTATGAAGGAGGAAAAATGGATAAAAAGGAACTGTATGCGGAATACGAAAAATTGCTTTTAGAAAAAAAGAGAAATTTACCTAGTTCATTTTGGGATCAAAACCCAACAATTAGCTATCAAAATGCTTTAACAATTATCCGGTATGCTGTGGAAAAATTATTGAAATGGACTCCATCTGACGTAGCAAATGCTTTAACTCTCAAAACAATGCATATGATGAAATTGCATACTTTGTTAAAATATTTGAATGTTCCGGATGTTTATGAATCAGGATTTGATGCTCGGTACATAGCTCACATATTGTACCCCCGAGAAATTTCTTATAATCACGCGCAAGCAACCCTCGAAATATACCAACGGATCATTTCAGATAAAGCCTGTGCATACCCTAAACGTTTTTTTCACGACGAATCTGGAGTCCAAAGAGCTAAAATCTGCCTTTCATTTGTGCTTCGCAATAAACTGTTCTTTTCCTCCATCGAGGATATGTATTCACGTTTTGCCTCATCTGAAGGGCAAAAAATTATGGCAGAATATCATCTTTTAACCGCTGCAACGTTGTTTGAAACGCTGATTGATTATTTGCATCAATCTCTATCGGAGGCTCAACGAGACGATTATCTATATAATTATTATAAGTTTCAAATAATGTATCGCCAACAAAAACGAATTAAGGAAATAAATAATTAATATCGCCTTTTAAGCTAAATTATGTATAGAAAAACCATCCTTAATTAAGGATGGTTTTCATTTAATTATTATTGAATCCCCACACAAACATTGTAACAATATTCCATGATTTGTCTTCCTCCATGCAATAATTCATCCAAAGTTAAAAGACCGCAATCCCGTAACAATCTTTCGAGTTTATCAGAAAAGACTGTCAGCAATCCTACAGAAAGAAAATCCCCTAAAGCTTCATCTGAATAACTGGATGCTGGTGTACTCTTCAGTACATTCGCGTACATGTGAAAGAAATTACTTAATTCCATGGATCTCTGTGGGGAAAGATTATTATGATTCTGTTTCCAGAACTGATAAACCTTTACAAATCCCCGAAATCCATCTTTTTCCAACTCCACACGCTCATTTATATCAAGTGACGATGTTTTTTCCGCTTCTAACTCACCATACGACGTCTCGCAAATTATCGATTCTTGCTCAATAACTGGAGGCTGAGGTTTTGGTAGATTAATCGGAGTGACGTTTTGAATTATTTGCTCCTGCCCTCCGGCTTCCGCAACAATTCGCCCAATAATTTCATTCAACTTAGTCGTGCAATTATTAAAGACAAGAATGGTTCTGTTTCCGTCTTTAAACATCTGCATATTTAATGTATTCATTTCAATAACCTCCTGATATCTAATCCTTTGTATTTATTATGAAAGAAAAAGTCTCTCTCTGGCACGCAAAAAGACGCCGAAAGAGATAAATATGATTTACTTGTTTTTTGAAAGTAATATGATATAATAGAAGTAACAACAGATACGCCCTATCTTGGAACACCGTAAAGAAAGGAGAAAAATGTATGGAAAACACGTTATCTGTTAAGGGGTCAGAATTTACTTTTCATGGCTTTGATGGCATAACAGGCATTGTTACTTTATCGATGTTATCCGATCAAGTCGTGATCTACCCAAAGGCTCTCCCCGCAGCGATTTCTCATTTTCCGCTTGAAATCAAGGAAACATCAATTTGTTCCCCGAATGCTGCCGACTTTTTGCGATACTTTTTTGATACAGAAGACAAAAATATTGAGTTGACATTTACGAAATTTCCGGGAACGGGAAATTTTGTTTCTGATCAAACTCGTAAAAAGAAAGAGGCATCATTATGATGCCTCCTCTTTTTTATGAACCGCGACTTTACGCTCCTTTATGGTGCATAACAAATCACTCCACATCTTCCTTTTCTTTTCGAGCCCATTCGAATTCCTTATCAAATCTTCGGAAGTCCAGCTTCAGGCATTCCGCGACTGTCTCTCTGACGTTCATGTTACGAAATACATCATCGCACGCTGCTTCATATTTGCCAGCAATATCATTTAGATACCAGTAAATCTCATATGCAGTACATGCGCCTACTGTTCTTTCTTCCAGTTCATCAGCAGTCTCACAGGCGATCTTTTTCGGCAGATGCATTTCTTTGGCAATTCCTCTAAGACAACCCGCCGGATGCTCGATCTTTGTTTCACTCAGGCGCTTCATATCCTCCGGGCATTCCTTGAACACCGAAAATAATTTACCGGTCTCCTTTTTAATATCCTCCACGGTCTTTTTTCCTGCATGCTTGATCGTTTTGGGCTTACCAAATGAGATAGCATGTCCATCAATTTCAAGAAAGCTTAATACGTGAACAGCAGCAGTACCTACGTCAGATGAAAAAAGTCTTACCTTGGACTTAATGCTTGTAGCGTCTTCTCCAATATCAGAAAGCATCATCTGAATATCTTCTTCGATTTCCTCGCAGTTTAACCGATACGATGCGCTGAAAAAGCTGTGACTCACGGTTGCATCTTCGAAAGACCAATCCGAAAAATCCTCTGAAAGCTTCTCTTCAAAGTTTTTAATAATATCAGCTTCCGTTAGAATTGCGTACTGTCCGGAATGTACAGCAGATATCTCTTCATCTCGATAAAGAACCTTCGCCTGCGCAGAATACAATCTAAGACAATCCGAAATAATTTCCGCCTTCTTATTATCGGGAAGTACATTAATACCCGCATCCTCCACATCGTTCACCAATGAAAAACCGTTGATACGTGCGCGATCCAGAATTGTCCTGACAGCCGTATTTCTAATCGGAATTACTCCTCTCTTCATTGCTCCGTTTACCGAAATATAAAGCTCCAAAAACATGTTTGTTCCCTGCTCGTGGCACTCTTTAATTCCCTCTATCGGGAGCAAGCAATTGTGCTTTCTCTTAAATTGTTCGGGATCCGCCTCCCCTGAAATAATTCTCATTGAATTTATACTTGATTCCAGCCAACGGTCATGCTTTTTTCTGAAATCCAAATAATTCTGAAGGTCTTCTCTTGTGTTGTATCCAACAACCTGATCATCTTTTAAAAATTTACACATATTCTATCCTCCATTTTTCTTTTTGTTTATATAAATATTATGAAAGAAAAAATGGTCTCAAAGACAAAGCCCTTGCGCAAAGCAAGGGCTTTTTAATAGTATAGATTATGAAATTACTCTCTTAATTCGACAAGGTACTTAAGGCAGCACGCATAGTTGTTGTAGACGATCATTTCGTCATGGACTAAATCCACTCCCTTATATGCATGGACGCTATCGAACCCATTTGCTTTAATCTGGGCTTCATCTAAATTTGTGTATGAATAATCCCATTTATGTATCTGCATAGGATTGCCGAGAGCAACATCATAGATTCCGAGAAATGCTCTGTTACTATTTCCATCAGTATGCCTTGCGGTGCGAAGCGAAGTATATCCAGCTGATTTATCCGAACTGTCTGCGAAGTATATACCGTTACCAAACATCTTTCCGCTTATAACAACATTTACGGGATTTGTCTTTAGCCCATTACTTATAATGCTCCACCAATTTTCGTTTCGACTGCCGTGGAAAAGTAATCTGTGATTTTTGATTTCGTTATCTTCAATGTATTTTTGATAGTTTTCTTGCTGCTCAATATTATTAACCAAATATATGCCATTGACTTTCTTCGATATAACGTCATCAAATAACGACATAATTTCCTGAGTTTTCTTTTTGGTGCATTCAGTTAGTCTGATAGAGTCTGCATCGATTGAATAGCATCCCAAATTATCGAGCAAATCACTTTCTCTTTGTAGGATCGAAGTAAAATCCTTTTCTGATCTTGCTGTATACAATATCGGTCTGGACATTTTACGCGGAATAATCGAAAAAAGTTCGAATAATTGCTGGTTGAAAGAGTAAAGATTTGTTAACTGGGAAAGTTTTAAAAGACTGTCCTTCGCCCTAGCAATATTTTCATCCGACAAATACTGTGGAGACAACTTATATCCCTCATCGACAATATGTTTGGATATTGTTTTAAGCAATTGAATTACGTCGTCTGCTCTGGTAACAACATTGGCTTCTTCTGCTGCTTCGTTACTCTCCTTTGTAAAAATTTCCGTATATCCATTTTGCTTCTTTTCGTTAATTATTTCATCCCAGTCTTCCGCAGGTCTGGTTTTTACAAATTGCCTTTTGCCAATTTCCCCAAATGTAATTTTTATGATGTTTTCCGCAGCATCAAGCACCATATGAAAGGATTTATTTTTCTGCGGTAAATACAATGTGGTTTGCATATGCTTTCCTCCTTTTGTCTTATGTCTTATATTTATTATGACTGAAAAAAGGGGAGGAAAGACAAAAGCGCCTTACGGCGCTTTTGCTACTTTTTTCTCTGATCCATCATATCGTCAATTTCTTCTTCGGACAAATCATCTTCATTCACATCCCCCAAGATACCTGCCGCGTCCTTAATGTCCGTAATGTCTTTTTTAATATCCAAGAATGTTTCTTCAAATACATCGATTCCATAATCCTTTTTTAGGGTATCTACATACTCGGGATCATCAAGCTTGCAAGCAGATAAATTCGCAATCATAAAAAAGCAAAATAGTAAAACAGGTATTTTCCTCCTCATGTTTAGATCCTCTTCTGCTCTAAAATACTGTAGATAAGCTGCTTGCTTTTAATAATATCACATAACTCTTTCATCTGTGCGAAAGATCCGCTTACCGAAAATGTTACGTTCCATTTCTCCTCTGACTGTGATGGCGCGGGAGCTGTTGGAGCAATAGGTGTCTGTGCCGGGATAGCAGCGGACGGATTAGGACACGAAGGAGTGGTTGTGTGGACGTAATTCACAGGTTGTGTATTCGTAGTCTGCATCTGTTCCTGCGCGATTACCGGAGGTGTTTCTACCTTCGCTCTTTCTGCGGCCTTTCTCGCTCTTTCCTCTGCCAATTTCTGCGCCTCACGGATATCTGATGCCCTACATCTAATGAGTTCCATAATGTCCCGAATTGGTTTCTTGTCGATCAAGGAGGCAAATTCCCCCGGCTTTAAGGCTGTCAGTAAGTCCGCATTTTCCTTATTAACCGTATCCTTAATAAGTGCAATGTTTTCCTCCTCTGCGTTTTGCAACGCAAGAAGCGCATCAGCGTCCTGCCCAATTTCTGTCTTGACCCCTTTCTGCGTTGCCGTCAACAGTACATAACTGTCTTTAAGTTCCAATCTCGATGCAAATTTCGTGTTAAGTCCTCTGGCTGTAATGGCTTCCTGAATGAGCTTTTTCGCCAGCTCTCTCTTCTTCTGTCTGCGTTCCTCATCAAGCTTGTTAATTCCTGCAGCAAGAGGAGCTTCTGCTTCGGCTTCAATAGCCAACAGTTTCTTACACTGATTTTCAAATGCTGTAATGGGAACCAGCATCTCTTTCTTCTTAGACTTGCGAAACTCCTCGATGCTTGTCCTTATTTTAATCAAATCAGAAAGATCAGCGCGGGATTCTTTTAAGGTATCTTCCGTTACAATGACGCCCTTATACATATCCCTTTTTCCTTCAATATACTTTTTTACTTCCTCAAAATTGGTTGTAATAACCGGCAACTGAGTTGCTGTTGTAATAAATTCCATAATTATTTTGCGAGCTCTTTTTCGATGAAATGCAGCTTCGCCCCGCCATTAGACGGGCCTCCTTTCTTATATAAAAATGAATCCCTGTTAGTTAATCTCTTGCAATTCTTCCATTTGTTCAGAAGTCAAAAGCTTTTTCAGATGCGTATATTCTTTCTGTACCGCAAAATAGGTTTTTGCAGCCATAATACTATCTTCGTCATAGCCAAACTCAGAACAAAAGTCTTCAAATGTGCCGGGGTCATATTTCGTTATACATGCTAAAACATCGTAGGCAGTCGGAATAGCTTCGGCTTGTTTTGATTTGAGCTCCCTTAGCGCCGCGAATTTTTGGCCATAGCTTAAGGAATCATACGGAATTTTGCGACTTTTTTTAACATACTGGTCGATTGTCATCGTTTGTATCTCCGTATTATAGATTGAATCCCAAAAATCAAAAACCATAGACCCCAGTGGACTTGTTAACGTAACTGTGTACAAATTTCGCTTTTCTTGTTCTCTCCAATCCTTATTAACAGCAAGCCCCACGAAATCGATCCGAATATCCACATGATTCTTTTTTAAAAAGTCAGTTGCTCGTTCTACATACTCGTTAATCATAATCAAAATCTCCTTTATCTTCCAATTATCTTATGTGCTTCGTAGTTATTATGAAAGAAAAGTGTTGCTTCTGGACAAGAAAAAAGAGGCTAAACCTAGCCTCTTTGAGCTATAATGCATTCTCCATTCGATGTCTTACAGAGCTTTATGTGTTCTATTTGATATATACATTTTTCTTTCGGGGAAAGAAGCTCAGATTCATGAAGATGCCCATGAATATTGACGCATGATGTTAACTTCATATATTTTGAGATTCCTTTTAGCCCAACATGAGCCATATTAGGAATACCTTTTCGATACGGTCCATCATGACTCAACAGGCAATTAATATTATTTTCATGCAATGAGAGCATCTGATCGCAAAATGATTCGCTTTCCGACTGCGTTTGCCCTATCATGTTGTTTTTATATTTGTGGCTTCCTTCCCATCCAACAAAACGGAATTTTCCGACACAAATATTTTTTCCGTTGATATTAGGAATATTAAATGAATCCAAAATGTCTGGTGTGTCATGGTTTCCTAAAATACCATAAGTCTTATTTCTGTCCAAATATTGATCAAGTATCCGAATATCCTCGTATGAATTGTCACCTAGCAAGAAAACTGCGTCTGCGTTCGCTAACATAGGTAAAAAAGGATTTTCATTGCGTAATCTGCCATGTAAATCAGCAATACAAACTATATTAATAGAATCTACAAATACGTTATTCTTCCGAAAAATTTAACCATGTTTTTGTATTAATCATTCTAGCTCCTCCAGCGTGTACTCTATTTTATACTCATGCTTTTTAGGAACGAAAGATCGGATTTTTAGAAATATCCGAAGAATTTTTTGATAGAATTTCAACAATCGGTGCAATGTTATTTGATATCCTCTCAAAAAGATAAAAGGCGTATTTATTGCATTCCATAAGTAATCCTGAATCATTGATATATAGCAAAAAGCAATCAGCAAAAAATTCGTCATGTTTTTCTATGTTCCCGGTAAAATACGATAAGGGAATTTTGGGTAAAGCCTTATGCGCCGAATGTATTGAAAGCCACTTTTTTGAACCAGATAAACCGCCTAGATATTCATCCAAAAAATGCCCTAATTCGTGAGCCAGTGCATACTCAATTCCCTCTTTGTGTGCATATATGTAAATGCGTTTTTCTTCTTTATCCGTCACTCCGTAAATTTCGTAATTATAGCCATATTTTTCTTCCAAATTTCTGTCAGTGATTACAATCGCCCATCCTTCTTTTTCTAAAGCACTTATAATAGCCGAAGGGATTTTCTTCAGATAGGCATCAACTGCTTCCCGAGCCTGTGTCTCCGTTAAAAACCAATTTCTTTTATTGTTTCCAAAGTTCAATAGAAAATCGGCGATATCTTCCCTTGAATACGTTTTTGTAAAATCATAAATAATACATGCGGTACACATTGAATAGCCCTCCCTTGCGTACAATTAACATTTAGTCTTCACATTTATTATGAAAGATTTTTTAGCAAGATATATTTTCTACACAGAGATTTTGGGCAAAAAAAAATAAACCGTTTAAGCACGATTTATCTGCGGCGCAAATACAGTATTCTCCTTTCTAAGATATTTGCATATTGTTTTCTTGAATACCTTTTTGAATACCTCGTTTTTTGGTGTTTGTAATTTTTCCGTTCAAATTCAAAATAAAAAAGCGCTGAAACACTGTATTTATCAGCATTTCGAGCACTTCCTAGGGTTGGGCTATTCATAAACGAATAAGCAGCTGGTAGGGGAATCGAACCCCTGTTTTCGCCGTGAGAGGGCGACGTCTTAACCGCTTGACCAACCAGCCATGTCAAGCACCGTTCTGAACGGTACTTGTAAATAATAATACACTTTTTGAAAAAATGCAAGTACTTTTTTTAAATTTTTTAAATTATTTTTTCAAAAGATGTTTTTCCCTCAATTTCACGCAGCCAGTTTCCGGATCTGCCTGCCCCCTGCCTCCGTCGGTAATCCGGGATTCCCAGCGCTTCCGCCGCCTGTGCGAAGTAATTCTCCCCAATCAGCGGCCAGACGTTCTTCTCCTCCGCCTTCTCCGACAGCTTCGCCGCAAGCGCGCACAGCTCCGCAGCATGATCCACGCCCGTCAGCAGTGTCTGGATATTACCGTTGATAAACCACGGTGCCCTGTCCAACAGCCCGCAGCTTACCATATGCTCCACGACCCGCCTGTTGTCATACGGTACCTTCATAAATTCCGGCTTCCACGCCGCTCCGCCGTCCGTTTCGGTCAGTTCCAGCGTCATGCACTGCGCATAACCCGCATCGTTGATCGAGATGCCAACGCAGCCGGAATTGAAATAATGCTTTCCCATGTATGGAAATTCGCCCGGGAAATGCGTGTGGGCGCAGAGAAGATAATCCGTATCGACTTTTCCCAGCCAACGCTTTGTATTGTCGCCACCCAACTGCAGAAGCTCCCTGTTATTGTCCGGTGAGCCGTGACAGCAGGTAATCGCCGGACAGCCCTCTCGCTCATAGCGGAAGCTGATCGGCAGGCTCTCAAAAAACGCAAAATCCTCCTCCATCAACTGCTCGTAGGTGTAGAGCAGGTTGCCGCTCGCGGAATTATTGATCCAAAACTGTTCCTGTATTCCGTTCTTCCTGACCTCATGCTGGGTCAGCATGTAATCCTCACGGTTCCCGCGAAGAAGGCTGCAGTGATGCGCCTTCATGAAATCATAGAGATCGTCCAGCGTCTCCCTTGTATACGGTGTATCGGAGACATAGTCCCCGAGGAATAGATACTCCTCACACCCCTTCGCCTCCAATGCCGCCACTGCCGCCCGGAACGCTATAACATTGCTGTGTATATCCGAAATTACTCCTAGTTTCATGTTTATATCCATTCCTTTCGCTTCGCTCAGGCACGAAACGTTATGAAAATGGTTGCCCAAGCTTTCTTTTCTTCTATAATCTTCTTATAGGGATCTCGGTATACTACAAATCACGGGGATGTGAGTGGGCTGTCCGGCTTGCCGGATGACCGTATGTTCATATGTGTAGTCCGCCTTTTCAAGCACAAATAAGTGTGACTCTGAGCACGTAATCTTATCTTTGCTTAAACATTCTCGTTTATGGCTTAGGCGTTCAGTCAATGCCGTCTCTCCCTATAATTCTTTGAACCTCTGGTTCAGAAAGGAATCCCTTTGGCTTAAAATCGTGTACAAAATCTGCTGTGATATTGATGTCCACAAGACTTTTGTAGTCGCCTGTATCGCTTCTACCAATGATAAAGGCGTCACTTCTTACGAGAGCCACCGGTTTCCGACCTACACGGGCGGTCTGAAAACTCTGTTACAATGGCTGCTCGACAGGAACTGCAAGGATATCTGTATGGAATCCACCGGTAAATACTGTATCCCTGTTTATAACAACCTCGAAAAGGATTGTTCGATTGTCCTTGCCCATCCCAAATATGTTAAGGCTATCCGTGGAAAGAATCATTTGCAGAACTGTCTCACGGTTTCCAATATCCAGCCGGGAAACGTTGTCTCGGACCCCTTCGGCAAATCTGCACAGGCGATACTGGATAAGCTTTGGGAAAATCCCGCAGATACTTCTTTTGATCTTGAGCCTCTTGTTTACAAAAGATTGAAGAAAAAACTTCCGGAGCTCCGTGATGCCATTGACGGCTTTATCACTCCTGGGCAGGCCGGCAAACTCAGGATCATCAAAGATCATTATGAAAACCTTGAATTCCGGAAAACAGAGCTTGAAGAACTCATTCTTGCGCTCGCCGCTCCCTATCAGGATGCTATATCAAACCTTTGAAAGCAATCATTGCGATAGCAAGAAAGCTTCTTACCGCATTATACCACATGTTGAAGAATGGGGAAAACTATAACCGGAACTTTACCGGAAAACTGATCTTCCTCCAGTGGGGCGTGAAATCACCATAGAACAGACCCTTATGTTGATCTGAAACCAAGGTTATAAAATCAAGTCGGCAACTACATAACCTTAACATTTCTAATATTCATTTTTTTAAGTGACCACCGTAAGATGGTTTATTTGTTATGCTCTCAGGTTCATGGATATCCTCCACTTCTCATTTTCAATGCTTCCGTTCTCCATATACGGTTTCATATGCATCCCGCAAATTTGTCAGGTGCCCTACAACATTCGGATTCCACGGAATCAGCTTCGGTATCTTATCGCATGGGAACTCCCTGCATAAACCGCAAAACTGTACACCATGTTCCCGCACGCAGGTATGTATCTTACATCTGCCCGATTCCTTCCACTCCGGGACAGCACCATCGGCTTCTATACAGCCCGGACATTCCCCGGACAATTTTTTCTTACACTCGACGCAACATTCTCCACAGGCGGTTATTGTTGAAAAGTCAGTTGTTGTCATCAAATTTCCCCCTTGTTATTTTGCTACGGCATTTAAAGATGTTGTCAGAAAATCTACTATACACTTTTCATATTGATCTTTTATAATATTTTCTTTGCTTTCACCGCTGCTTCCGTCCACAAAATGTTTGCCATTTTCTTTATTAATGGACAGAGAATCAAGCGGCCATCCTTCAAATCTTTTTTCTGAGGCTTTCTCAATCATATAAAATGATCCCATCTTCTGCATCCATAAACGAATAAATACATCAGCACACGTTTGTATTGGGTTGTCAGACCTAAATACTTTATCACAAAGTGAGTGCTTCTTTTTATTTTTTCCATTATCTGAATAAATTTTTTTTACTGGCCATGTTTCCTGCTATGCCTGTTCACACTCAATGCGAAAAATATAGTAACAGGCAAAATTACCGAAAATCTTCCGATCCGCTTCCAGCTTGCTGATCCTTTACATCTGCGTACAGTTCTGTTGCTGTCTCGTCCTTTTCCTTCTGTGCTTCCAATACCTGATATATTTCCTCAAACTTTTCAAACTCCAAGCAACTTTCTCCTTCCTCATTCTTAAGGTGTCCTTACAGTACATCTATTACATTGTTATTTTTGATTCCGACAACTCCTGGTTTTCTGACATTACCATGTCATATGCAGGTTTTAAAATCCGCTCAAACCTTGCAGTTATATACCTCTTGTAAAAGTTTTTCTGCAACTCGGTGATAAAGGGTACTTCATCAATAAACCCTTTTATCTGCTCCAGATTAATTTGCGGAACCATTCTTTGTATTGCGGCATTGCATTCCGGCTCCTCTGCCGACATAAGGAAATCATAGTAATTGATTTTTCTTCCGTCTAACTTAATTGCTGATGTTGGGAATTGATATATTCTGGCATTCAACACATCCTCATTTGCCAGTGCCTGTTCCATAATCCTCTCGTCTGCCTGTGGTAACAGACAGCTTCCGCAGTCATAAACCGGAGCAAGGCTTGCCTCCTTTGTAGAATCATCATACAAAAAGCCCCAGTTTCCATTGTGCCTGTCAAAATTTCCAAGCAAGGCATCTACCACAAAAACATTCCAAAAATGCTGCATCAAAAGTGACGGTTCCACATACTGCTGTTTTTCTATGGTATCGATAATATCTGTCAGTTCTGTTCCGCTTCCTCCGGATTCAGAATCCAGAATGGTGTTTTTTATGGAGCAGAAGTCAAACAGACGATACCGATCCTCTGTAAAGTCCCGGCATGCACATACCACCTTCGTTTTCCCGCTGACTTCATAGGTTCCAAGCAGGGTTTCTTGTGCCTTGATGCCAACCATGTTAAAAAAACTGCTTGCTATATGCTCACTGATACAACTGTTCGTATAGGACAGTTCTGTCGGCTTCAACGCACCTGACGGTGGAAACTTAAGCATATACTCTTTTCCGTTATATTCCACCGCAATCTTCTTCCCGTTAGCACCATTGTATGCCCTTCCTAAAATCTTTTTGCAGTTTGTAAAATCAATTGTTCCCGTCATGTTTTCCTCCGAAAAGATACTTGTTTCTTAAAAATTCTGCATGCTCCTGCGTAATTGCCCCATCATTGATTTCTGCTATGTTAATGCTTCCATACAGTTCTCCCCACAGACAATCCAATAAATCAGACTTAACTTTAAGACCTTCCTTGTAGGCATCTAAATCATGTTGCAGATATTCCGGCAGTCCATATTCATAGGCACGTTCCCTTTCTGCATTCTGTATTGCTGCAACTGTCAGCATCTCCATGGAAACGCCCAATGCTTTTGCCAATTTATATACCGTTTCTGCACTGCATTTTTCCAGTCTGGTTTTTCCACTGCATATATCATTCAATGTGGCATGAGGAATACCTGCTTCTACGGCAAGTCGGTATTTTGTCATGTTCTGTTTCTTTAATAACTTTTCTACCATCACATCTTTCTCCTCTCTATCTATTATATCGGTGTGCCGAAATATTATCAATAGAAAGTAAAAAGTTTTCAACCATGTTTTAGAAATGCCCTTTTACCAAAGCATAAAATGGGCAAAAGCCAGCCATCTCAGCCTGATTTTTGCCCAAGTCAATTCTTTCTTCTCTCCTCTTTTTCAGTTTTTCTCTTACTTCATCGATTGTACTGGTTCTGTAAAAAGGAAATTTATGCTTTCAATCTTCTTGACCAATTCCTTATGGCAAAAGGCATACAACAAATACCTATCAATACAGGAACTGTAACCAACAGATACGGAGACCATACATATTTCCCGAATACACAAAATGTATTTGTTCTGAAAATATCTGTACCACTGCCGACTAAAGGCAACAAATCCAAAGTTTTTTGGATTTTATACGGAAGATATTCTGCGACCACCATTGGTCCATAAACAAAAGCAAGACTGAACAGCAATGCAAATACATTATTTTTCACAGTAGCAGATATAAGCATTACAACACCTGCAAATCCGATTGCCCCTAATAATGCAAACACATACTCATAAACTTCTGCCTGAAGCATATTCATAGGTGCAATTGCAAGCAATTTAATATTCTGAATGGGCATATCCCAGCCTGATGTACCCATGAAAGATATCTGTGATACAATGCTGGGAATGACAAGTATTACAAAAAATTCCACTGTAAACGCTAACCCCGTTAAAATTTTTGCAAATGCAACCTTTCCCCATCCATTTGTAGTTGTCAATACCAAAGGGCTCGTATTATCATGCCATTCGCCTGCAAATACAGAGGACAAGACAATTGCCAAAAACAGAGCCATTACGCTGCCTAAATCTGCAGCCATACTCCCAAGAAGCTGTGACCATCCTTCCACCCACCCATATCGAAGCGGAGTTTCTACTTCCTGCTCCAACTGAAGCAGATACTCTTTTTCAGCCCCTATCTGACCATTATTTTCTAAAAAGGCATTAATCGTCTGTTCTCTTCTCTCATAAAAACCGGTCAGCTTATCAGGGGTGACATAACTTATCATTGTCTGGTAAGTTCCTGCGTCACGAAGTTCCGGATATAACGTTGCAAGCCAGCTATTGATAATTTTCCAGTCGGTTTTTTCTAATTCCTTTTCCATACCGGCAGCTTCCATCCTCTGGTAATCCTTCACTAGCTGCTGCAGTGTTTCATCCGTTAGTTCTTCTCCAAAAGTGAGTGCGTATTTCTGGCTGTCTCTTATCATTCCATATCCATCAAAATTGTTGCCAAAAGCACTTGTATAATCATTTGAACTTCCGAAACCAAACCATTGAAAAGATAATATGCTTCCAAAAATCACGATATAAACAAAACATAGCAGTACACATACCTTAACTATGCGCTTTCTCCATAATTTCTTATGTTCCAATAAAAATAAATCCATCCTACTGTCCCCCTTCTTCCGTCGGAAAGTAATATAAATAAAGGTCTTCCAGTGTAGCTTCACATAAAACAGCCTGCTCACCGGGCTTATTGTCTGAAACAATACGCAGTACAATATCTTTTCCCTCATGTCTCAAATTTGCAACTGTTGTACTTGTCTGCCATTTTCTTGCTTCTGCTGGTGATACGGTAAGTTCCCAAACTTTACCATTTGCTTTTTCCGTTAATTCCTGAACCGTTCCCTGTTGCACAAATTGCCCTTTCTTCATCAATAACACTTCGTCTGCTATTGCTTCTATATCCGAAACAATATGTGTTGAAAGAATCACAATTTTATCTCCGGCGTATTCCGAAAGTAAATTACGGAATCGTACGCGTTCCTTTGGATCTAATCCTGCTGTAGGTTCGTCCAAAATTAAAATCCCCGGATTATTCAGTAATGCCTGTGCAATCCCAACTCTCTGTTTCATACCGCCGGAAAATGTTTTTATTTTTTTATTTGAAACATTACTTAATCCTACTACCTCTAACAGTTCCTTTGCTCTCCTCTTCGCAATATCCTTTGGTATTCCTTTAAGTGCCGCAATATACATCAAAAATTCCATTGCTGTATAGTTCGGATAATATCCAAAGTCCTGTGGCAGATAGCCCAATATGTTTCTATATTCCGCCCCCATTGAAGTTATTTCCTTTCCATTCAGCAACACCTCACCCGAAGTCGATTCCAAAATGGCACATAGCATACGCATCAGAGTTGTTTTCCCCGCACCATTTGCTCCCAAAAGGCCATATACCCCCGGCTTTAATGTAGCGCTCACCTGATCTACTGCTATTTTATTTCCATAATGCTTCGTTAATCGGTCAAGCAACAATTCCATACATTTTTCCTTTCTTTCTCATCTCTACAATAAATAGGACTTCCTTTGCAAAAAAAATCCCGAATACTACGAATGCAATCAACCAGAACCCAATTGCTGATGTCGCATATAACCACGGTAGCACCCTTGATGAAATTGCCCAGCAGACACAGGAACCAAGCATTATAATTGCACATGTCCATATGCTTTCTTTTCTTTGTAGCCGTACCAGCCTAAGCATTCCCGTCATACAAACCAGATAGGGAACCAGACAATACAACACCATTTTTCCTAACTCACTGCAATCACTCTGCGATGACACTCCCACACATAACACAATCGTAATACAGACCAGATTAGCAGAACCTGCCAAGACTAATTTTGCCAACATAATCTGGGCACCGGATGCTCTCGTTACCGCCTCAATTTCACTCATTCCATATAGCTGGCTCTTGAAAAGCACGGGCATGGCAGCCAACACAAAGAGCGGTATAAAAACTGGTATATTCTGCGGAATATCCGTCACACTGGCAATGATTAGGCAAACAAACAGCAGGGTTGCTGCCTGCAAAACAAATATAGGTATTCCCTCAAATCGAAAAACATCTGACAAATAATGAAAGAAACCTGTTCTTGGTTCTCCCTTATAACGTATTTGTTCTTTCATAATTTCAGTGCAGCGGTTTATGGTTTCTTCCAGCTTCTTCGGTTGTACCTCCTGTTCCAGAGAATAATACAAATTATTTTTCAAGATTCTATCCTTCATTTTGCCGCTCCTTCCTCATATTTTTTAATCCACTCCGCACCCTGCTTTGTGCGGTTCTCATGTTACATCCCATTATTTTTGCTATTTCATGAAACTCAAGCTGCTCGCCAAATCGTAATATAATTGCTTCTCTCTGCTCAGATGATAAGGTACTTAAAAGATAATTCACCTCCACCTTATCCTCCAGCCTGAGTATTTCATTACATTCGTCTACTATAATTTCGTCATCCTCTAACGGATAAAGTGGTGTCTTTCTGCTTTCATCAATACACAATCTGTTGGCAATGGTATATAAATACGCTTTAAACTTTCTTTTCCCTTTATAACCGTATATATTTTTAAACAGCTTATAGAACGTTTCCTGCGTCAAATCCTCAGCTTTTTCTACACTGGAACATTGCCATCTGCAATAACGCATTATGGATGAATAATAACGTCTAATCAGTTCTTCTGCCGCCAGTTCATCACCGCACTTAATTTGTTCTACCAATTTGTCATCACTTAACACACTCCAGCCTCCTTCCTTGTGATCCTCTATATATAATAACGGGGCAAGCCGTTAAAATGATTAAAGGAATCCTTAATTTTCTTATCATACACTCCCCTTGCAAGTATTACACATCTTTAAAAATAGGCAAAAAAATCGGGCAAAAACCAGCCATCTCAGCCTGATTTTGCCCAAGTCAACTCTTTCTTCTCTTTTCCTAGCCCAACTGGTTGGGTTTATACTGCATCGATATTACACACTCACAGTTTGCCGTCCACGGGAACTGGTCGACCGCGACCGCCTTCTCCACGACATAACCACAATCGAGAAACGTCTCCAGATCCCGCACAAGGCTCGTCGGCTTGCAGGATATGTAGACAATATGCTCCACACCGTAATTTATAATTTTCGGCAGTGCCTTGGGGTGAATGCCGTCTCTGGGCGGGTCAAGGATGATCATATCCGGCTTTTCTTCGATAGTGTCCAGAACCTTCAGGACATCTCCGGCGATAAACTCGCAGTTATCCAGCCCGTTCTCGGCAGCATTTCGTCTTGCCGCCTCGACAGCCTCCTCCACGATCTCCACACCGATCACCTTCTTTGCAACAGGAGCCATCAGCTGCGCGATCGTACCCGTTCCGCTGTACAGGTCAAAAACAACCCTGTCGCCGCCTGTCAGATCGCCGACATACTCCCTCGCCGTCTCGTAGAGCACCTCCGCACTGTAGGAATTTGTCTGGAAGAAGGAAAAGGTCGAAATCTTAAACCGCAGCCCTAATAATTCCTCATAGAAATAATCCTTGCCGTAAAGAATGTCCGTGCGGTCGCTCTGCACGACATCCGCCAGAGAGTCATTGACAATGTGGAGAATGCCGGCAAATTTCCCTTGCAGCTTTCCGGAACGCTCCAGTTCCAGAAGCCTGTCGAGGAACCCCCGCAGAAGCTGCCCATCGCCGTCCGCTGCCTGCGTCCTCTCTCCTGCCGTACCCGCATTATCCGCCTGCGTCCTCCCCGGCTCCTGTGATGTCGTCACCAGTGCGACAAGGATCTCCCCCGTGCGGGATGCCTTGCGTACAAGCAGATGCCGCAGATACCCATCATGGCGGAGTCTGTGGTAATAGCTGACTTCTTCCGCCGTGAAATAGGCAAGCGCCGTATTCAAGATCAGCCGGTAATCCACATCAACAATCCTGCAGTCCCCAACCGTCACGACATCATAAAAGCTCCCCCTCTTATGCATACCGAGGGAAAGCGGCCCGTCCTTCACCTCATCACCGAAGGAAAACTCCATCTTATTTCGGTACTCATACGCCACCGGGCTGCCCTTGATGCCTTCCCATGTCCAGTCCGTCGCCTGTCTGCCAAGCACCCCGCCCAACAACTTTTTTACCTGTCCTTCCTTGATTTTAAGCTGCTCCTCATATGGCAGGGAAAGATAGGTACAACCTCCGCACACGCCAAAATGGGAACACGGAGTTCCTGTCTCAAGAGGTGATTTTTCAATCACCTCCAGTAAACGGCCTTCCGCCTTCCCTTTTCTGACTTTATTGACGCTAAGCTTCACTTTCTGTCCGGGCAGGCTGTTCTTTACGATCACGTTTCCCTCCCCGGTATTTACTACACCCTTGTTGGGGAAGTCGACCCTCTCGACAATTGCTTCATATACCTGTCCTTTTTTCATCTGCTTAGTTTTCTCCCTCGTCTACGAAGAAATCATCATCCTCGTCATCGGACTCTTCGTCTTCAAATTCGTCCTCAAAATCATCATCGAAATCTTCGATATAATCAGGAGTAAAGTAGCGATATACCGCGTAAGCGATTGCTGCAACTGCTGCGATCGCACCGATCACTGCCAGCACGCAGACTGCAACGTTACACTTCTTCTCCTTTGCCTGCTCCTTCTTTCCGAGGATTTCGTTCAATTTTGTCACATCAATCAGGTTTTCAAGCTTATTCATAGGATACCTCCATAATAAACAGTGTTTTCAATTCATAGAATACCACATTTCTTTTAAAATTACCACAATTTTTAGATTCTTTTCAGTTTTGCAAAGGATGCATACATAATTTTCTGTCCGGCCTTGTCAAAATTGACCGTCACCTTGTAATCTCTCGGCTCCTTGGCCAGCCCCAGCACCGTGCCCTCACCGTATTTAATATGACTCACCCTGTCACCGATCTGGTAATCCGGTGCCGATGCCGTCATACCCGCCGTGCCCTTCGACAGCCCCGCCAACTGGTTCAGACTGCCAATGTCTTTTGCAATAAAGGGCTTATCCGCCTTTGCCGTGACCTTGGGTCTGAGTGTTGCCTTCGGTCTGAAATCATAGCTGCCCGGCTTTGTCCCGGTGTCCTTTGCGCCGAGGCCGATAATGTCCGCCAGAATATCCCTGTCCTGCCTTGCGCGCTTCGGCTCAGCGAGCTTGTTGTCAAGCAGCTCCTCCGGTATCTCCCTCACAAACCGGCTGACCGGATTATACTGCGTCTCTCCCCTGATCATTCTGGATCTGGCACAGGTGAGCGTCAGATCATTCATTGCCCGGGTGATGCCGACATATGCCAGACGTCTCTCCTCCTCGATGTCCTCCTGGTCGTTCGTCCAGATTGCGGACTGTCCGGGGAAAAGACCATCCTCCATGCCCGCAAGGTACACATTCGGAAACTCCAGTCCCTTCGCGGAATGAAGCGTCATGAGAAGGACACGGTTGTCGTCATCCTCCACCTTGTCAATATCCGCCACCAGTGCGACCTCCGCCAGAAACTCCGTCAGATTCGCCTCATCATGCATTTCCTGATAGGCGACCGCCTTGGTAATCAATTCGTCCACGTTGGCGATCCTGTCCTCCGCCGACTCATCGTCATTGTCCTGCAAATACTGCGCATACTGAATCTTTTCGACAATCTCCTGTATCAGCTCAGCGATCGTAAGCTCCGACGACGCCTTGCGCAGCTCCCGGATAAGCTGTACGAACGGTCTGATCTTCGCCGCCGTCTTGCCGAGACTCATAATCTCATCCGCCAGTTCCATCGCATCGTACAGGCTGATATCCCGCATCTGTGCGTAGTCCTCGATCTTTTCCACGGACACAGCGCCAATGCCGCGCTTCGGAATATTGATGATTCTTCTGACCGCCACATCATCCCTGCCGTTGTCAATCGTCTTCAGGTATGCAAGAATGTCCTTAATTTCCGCTCTCGCATAGAAGTTCGTCCCACCGACCACGTTATACGGCACACCCTCCATGATCATCCGCTCCTCGAGCAGACGCGCCTGTGCATTTGTGCGGTACAGGACGGCAAAATCCTTGTACTGTGCCCCCTGCTTACGAACCTTGCGGCAGACATCATCGGCGATATATTCCGCCTCCTCATAGGCATTGTCAAACTGTCTGAAATGCACCAGTTCCCCGTTCCCACGTTCCGTCCAGAGTGCCTTGTCCTTCCGTCTCTCATTGTTAGAGATCACGGCGTTCGCCGCATCGAGAATCGACTGCGTGGAACGGTAATTCTGCTCCAGCTTGATTACCTTCGCCTCCGGGAAATACTTCTCAAAATCAAGAATATTCCTGATATTCGCGCCCCTGAATTTATAGATGGACTGGTCGTCGTCACCCACCACGCAGAGGTTCCGGTTTTTCTGCGCCAGCAGCCTTACCAGCTCGAACTGCGCGGTGTTGGTATCCTGGTACTCATCGACCATGATGTACTGAAAACGCTCCTGATAGCTGTCAAGGATCTCGGGACAGCTCTTAAAAAGCTCCACCGTCTTCACGATCAGATCGTCAAAATCCAGCGCGTTATTTTTCTGCAGCGTCTCCTGATACTCCCGGTATACCTTGGCGTAGGTTCTCTGGTTCATGTCATTCGCAGCATTCAGTTCATATTCCCTGACACCGATCAGCTCGTCCTTCGCGGAAGAGATTGCTCCGAGCAGGGCTCTCTCCTTATAAATCTTCGTATTGATATCCAACCGCTTGCAGATATTCTTCATGACCGTCTTCTGGTCGTCCGTGTCATAGATGGTAAATTCATTTGCAAAGCCGATCCTGTCAATATGTCTTCTGAGAATTCTCACACACATGGAATGAAAGGTGGAAACCCATACCTGATCTGCGCCGTAGTCCACAAGCCGGTTTACCCTCTCGCGCATCTCTCCCGCCGCCTTGTTGGTAAACGTGATTGCAAGAATGTTCCACGGTTTGACCCCCATCTCGTCGATCAGATAGGCAATCCTGTGCGTCAGGCAGCGGGTCTTTCCGCTTCCCGCACCGGCGAGCAGCAACAGCGGCCCTTCCGTATGGAACACCGCTTCCTTCTGCTCCTTGTTTAATGTATCGTATATACTCATATTTCCTTATTTCACCTCATCCACGTCATTGAAATTCCAGATTCTGATGTTAAACTCCACGATCGGCGTATCGCAGTACAGACATCTCTTCGCCCCGAGCTTCGGCAGCGGTGCGCCACAGTTGGGACAATTCATGGCAAGCCCGGAATCCGTCTGATTCTCAACAACGTCCCGATCCTGAATATAGAGCATCTCGATATTGTATCGGCTCTGCTCCAGACGCGAGTCTGCCCCTGCCACGACCTTGCCGTCCTTCTCCTTATAGTGGAAATACTGGACAGAAGACTGAAAGATGATACTGCATCTTCCCTTGGTCTTCCGGTACTGACGAATCTCCGTCCGGTGAATCCTGATCTCCCTGAAATGCTCCTCGGCATCCTCGTTGTTCAACGCATCTATTCTCATCTCCAGTTTTGCCCTGAGCTCACTCGTGGTGCTCTCGGTCAGTCTGGCCCTGTTTTTCTCGTCTATTCCCATCAGAAATCCCATGAGGATGTTTTCTGCCCTCGTCCTCATCTCATCATAATGAAATTCCGGGAAATCACGCAGTATTTGCGGTAAATACAGCTTCGTATTCGCAGCGACGGACTTCGGCGTGACCTCGAACTCCCTCTCCATCTTTTCAACTCCATCCGAAAGCTTTTCCGTGCCAAAAGCCATTCTGGAAAAATTGCGCACCTTCTCCTTTATCGTGCGGTAGGCAATATAACCACCGCCCAGAACCGCCAGCGCCAAAACTAAAATAACGATTGTCCCGATCTGTCCTGCTGTCATCTTCTCTCCCGCCCTCATCCGGCTATCTTTGGAATTACGGCACGGAACCGTGCCTGTCCGACACACGAAAACCGCAGCAGTCCTCCGTCAGACTGCTGCGTTTCGTCATCCTTTTACAGATATCAGAATTTACTTACACCCTGTCGTTATCATCAAAAACATCTCCGCACTCAGGGCAGAACTTGGGCGGATGGGCCGGATCTTCCGGCTCCCAGCCGCACTTGTCGCACTTATAAATCGGTGCTCCCTCCGGCTTCTTCGCTCCGCAGTTGCTGCAGAACTTGCCCTGATTTACCGTTCCACAGGAACAGGTCCAGCCGGCTGCCGCAGGCTTGGGTGCTCCGCACTCCTGGCAGAACTTTCCTCTGTTGTCAGTCTTGCCGCAGGAGCAGGTCCAGCCAAGAATCGGCGCTGCCGCACCGGGATTCTGCATCTGGGGCATCTGCTGCTGTGCATTATTCTGCTGTGCCATGTTATTTGCACCGAAAGCGTTGCCGCCCATCATGTTGTTCATCATGCCCATAGCCATCATGCCCATAGCGCCGCTCATAGCGTCTCCGCCACCGTTGCCGTTTCCATTGCCCATGTTTTCCATCATGGTCGAGAATGCCTCTGTCTTTCTCGCATTCTGCATATCTGCGCCGCGAAGCATTGCAGTCTCCTGCCACTTCTGGAATCTCGCTCTGTCCTCTGCGGGCATGTCTGCGGAGTTGATGGTCATGCTGATCATCTGGATACCGCGCAGTTCAGTCCACTTTTCTGTCAGGGCATCGGAAAGGATTTTGCAGAGTTCCTCGGAAAATCCGGGAATCTCGTAAGGGCGCACACCCTGTACCGAAATCTTTGCCAGTGCAGGCTGCAGCGCTGTCAGCAGCTCACTCTTCTGCGTCGTGAGAAGGTCAGCCTTCTTGTAGCTGTCGGTAACGTTTGCACACACATTTGTGTAGAACAGGATCGGGTCAACAATCTTGAAGGTGTACTGACCGTTTACCTTTACCGCTGTGTCAAAGTCAAACCCAGTATTCTTATCCAGCACACGGAACGGGATCGGTGTGGGTGTTCCGAACAGGTTGTTGAGAATCTCCTTTGTGTTAAAGAAGTAAACTCTCTGATCCTTTGCCGTGTTGCCTCCAAATGTAAAACGTCTTCCGAGCGTGCTGAAGCTGTTCTTAATGCTGTCGCCCAGATTGCCGTAGAAAAGGCTGGGCTCTGTGGAGTTGTCGTATATAAATTCTCCGGCATCCGCACAGACATCAACGATTCCACCCTGATCTACAATGATCATACACTGTCCTTCGTTGACAGCAACGATGGAGCCGTTGGAAATAATGTTGTCGGAACCCTTTGTGTTGCTGTTACGTCCCTCGTTTACTCTCTTCTGGCCCTTGACCATCAGAATGTCGTTGGAGATTGAGTCACAGTAGAAGTACTCTCTCCACTGATCTGCCAATACAGATCCCAGCGCATCCTTTGCCGCTTTAATTAATCCCATTCGTTCATCCTCCGATTCTTTTTTTGTAATCCCGCCTCATATGTATCAGATATATGGCTGTCGCATGTTCAAAATGCACACTCATCTCTTTTATTTTATCAAATAATTTGCTTTCTCTCAACATATTTTGCAAAATATTCTTCCGAAATCTTTACAAAAACTGTTCTATCTAATAAACTAGATAAGTGGCATATGCACCACATGCATTTATTTCAAGTACATTTATATCATATAACAGGAGAAAAGATTTGACATGGGTAAAAAAGCTACAAAAGCAGCTGATAATATGTATTATCTCGCACGTTGCGAGGCCGCAGAGAGCAAGGATGAGTTTTCCAGCCGGGAAAAGGCGGCTGAGATCATAGGAATCGACCGCACAAGGCTCGCCCGCATCGAGCTTGACACGATTGCCCCTTACCCGGAGGAGGTCAAGGCAATGGCGGAAGTCTATAACGTGCCCGAGCTGTGTAACTCCTACTGTGCAAGGGAATGTCCCATCGGGCGCGACAATGTGCATGAGGTGACAATTGATGACTTCGACCGTCTCGCCTTGAAGGTTCTGGGCTCACTGAAGGACATTGATTCCCTCCGCGCATCTCTGATTGCCATTTCCGAGGATGGCGTTATCGAGGAAAGCGAACGTCCCGCATTCCAGGAGATTCTTGATTCCCTTGAGAAGATCAGCACAAATGCAAAGGCATTGCAGCTCTGGGCAATCAAAAACATCCGCTTAAAATAATCACAGAGAAAGCGCCGCAGGAGGTCTCTTAAGCTTCCCGCAGCGCCTTTTATTTTCCATGATTTTCTTATTTTACTTTGCCGCCTGCTCCGCAAATTCCGTCGTCACAAGCTCCTCATAGGGCACCCTGTTCTTCAGGACTCCCGCGTCATCCAGAATATTCTGTAACAGTTCAAAGGAATCCTTCTCAAAAATCAGGTCTCCCTTCCATGTGTTCTGGTTGTAATATCTCTCCACAATCGTCGTCAGCGTATCAAAATCCGTCTCCGCAAACTGCGGTGCGATCACCTTTGCAATCTCCTCCGGCGTATGTGTCTGCACATAATCCATACCCTTCTGCAAAGCATTCGTAAATGCCTGGACGGTATCCTTATTATTTTGCAGATAGCTCTTCTTTGCTGAGAATGAAGTGTAAGGAACATATCCCGAATCCTCACCCAGCGATGCCACCACATAGCCCTCGCCCTTCTTCTCCAGCGTCGTCGCGTGCGGCTCAAACTCGATCGTATAGTCGCCCTGCCCGCCCGCAAACGCTGCCGCCGTCGAGCCGAAATCAATACTCTGGTCGATCTTCACATCTGTCTTCGGGTCAATTCCATTCTTCTCCAGAATATATTCAAAAACCATCTCCGGCATACCGCCCGCTCTTCCGCCGAGCACACTCTTCCCCTTCAGCATATCCCACGAGAAGCTGTCTGTCTTCTCCCTTGCCACAAGGAAATTTCCGGCGCGCTGTGTCAGCTGCGCAAAATTGACTACATAGTCCTGCGTTCCCCCCGCATAGGTATAGACCGTGCTCTCGCTTCCCATGAACCCGATGTCCGCCTCTCCCGTCAGCACCGCCGTCATGGTCTTATCCGCGCCGAAGCCCGTGACCAGTTCGAGATTGATCCCTTCCTCAGCGAAATATCCCTCCTCGATTGCAACATACATCGGCGCATAAAATATGGAATGTGCCACCTCATTCAGCGTGACCTTTGTTCCGCCGTCCGCTGACACATCCTTCGCGCCACATCCCACTGCCAGACACATCGTGGCAGCCACAAGATATACAGCCGCCACCTTTTTTATGACCTTCAAAGAAACCTTTTTCATAAGAGCCTCCCTTTTATGTGATGCTCTATCTTATGGAATCTCTCCGAAAAAGGTTCCTTACGTCTTAACTTTCCCTCTCTTTTTCCGTCTTATGAGCCTTCTCCCTGCTCTTGGGCTCCGCCTTTTCCCCGACAGGCTTTACCTGCGTCTTGGCGATCTCGTCCACCATCTTCTCGATCATGAGCTTCTTGACATAGACATCAAAACTCAGCGTACAGATAAACGCAAACTTTTTCAGAAACTCCCTGCTCTCCTCCGGCGCATCCTGAAAGGTCTGCTCTGCGGTCTTATACTTCTCGATAACATCCGCTTTCAGGGCATCCATCTGCTTATGCTCCAGTCCGAACGCCTCCCTGTACACACTCTCCAGATTAAATTCCTTGTCATTCTGAAAGAAATGCTCCGTGATCGGCTTCAGCAGCGTCTGTATATCATTGATGGACAGAATGCTCTTGTAATAGTAAATAAAGATCAGCAATAACACATGCTCTTTGGAATACTTTTTCTTTACAGGCGGCGGAAGGAGATCATTTTTCGCATAATTATTGATCATAGTCTTCGTGAGAATTTTATCCTCACCGGGATACCGCGCCGTGGAACGGAGCTTGTTGTCCATAAAGGTCGTCACCTGATCCATATAAAGCTCGATATTGGGAATATCCTCCGGACTGATATACTCCACCCTGCCAAGACTCGCCAAAATACTGTTCAATAAATCGTCATTGTCAATCGTCATATGCGATGCCCCTCATTTCCTCCGAAGCGCCTGATCCGCACTTCTCCACTGAAACCATTATATAGTATTCAAAACTACATGACAACTGTTTTTTTATAGCAGTTTCTGCTTTACTTTAAAACTTTAGTATGCTAAAATGTATTTAGTGAGTCGCAGCGGAACCGGTTCCGTCGCAAACCGGAAAAATATCGCTGCACGGAGGAATATATGAATAAGAAAATTAAAAACGAATCTGTAGATTCTCTGTTTGATGCCATTCTGTGTCTGAAGACCCGTGAGGAATGCTACAGCTTTTTTGAGGATCTGTGTACAGTCAATGAGCTGCTCTCCCTCTCCCAGCGTTTTGAGGTTGCCGCCATGCTCAAGAGCCACAAGACCTATCTTGAGATTGCCGAGAAGACCGGTGCTTCCACTGCCACAATCAGCCGCGTAAACCGTTCCCTGAATTACGGAAACGACGGCTACGATATGGTATTCGGACGCCTCGAAAATACGGCGGAGGAATAAGCCGTACCACAAAGCACACCATTTAAAAAAGCATCCGGCCGGATGCTTTTTTCATTAATTAATCCTCTATGGTGTCGTCCTTCTTCACTTCCACTGTGGGAGCTTCCTGAATCGGTTCCACAGTCCCCTGCTTTGCCGCGTCATCTGCTTCCTTGCGGCTTGCCTCCTCAACCTCTCTGAGCGCTTCCGCAATCGCAGCCTTCGCCGATCTCTTTCCCGCCCTGACAGCTCTTGCCGCAGGTCTCGGTCTCTTCGCCGGAGTCTCCTGATTCATATTGCAGCCGCCCTGGAAAACCGCCTTCTCATCAATCACAATCACCTCTGTGCTGATGTCGCCGATCACCCTTGCCGTTGCCGTCAGTTCCGTTCTCATCGGCGCACTCACGTTTCCGATGACCTCCCCGCCGATCATCGCCGCCTGCGCCTCAATGTTTCCATTGATTGCGCCCGCTGTTCCGACGATCACCGTTCCCGTCACCTTGACATTGCCGTTGACGCGCCCATCAATTCTCGCAGACCCCTGTGCCGTGAAATCACCGTCACATTCCGCGCCCGCTCCTATAATCGTTGTAATTGTGATCTGTTGATTCTTTTTCATGCTCTCCTCCACTTATCCGCTGATATTCAGCATCTCCATCGGATCAATATAGACTCCGTCCTTCAGCATCTGATATCCCAGCTTACTGTTTTCGCCAGTAATCAGGAACAGCGTTGTGCCCTGCGTAACTGCCTCCCCCTGCTTGACCTTGACCTCACCGGAGTTCCGGTAGATCGTCACATAGCCATTGCCGTGATCGACCCAGATATTGTGTCCATACTCACTGTCATCGTTCACTGCCGTCACCGTGCCGCCTGCTGTCGCTACAACCATCGCGCCGTCAGCTGCGGAAAAAATACACATCGGATCGCCCTCTGTCGCCATCTCCATGGTTGCAGAGCCGGTCAGCGGAAATTCCGTCGGTGTCGTCTGCTTCTCCAGCTGTTCTGTCAGCTGGTTTTCATTCTGTGTCTTCTGCGTCACTGTCTCACTGAGAATCTGTACGGTCTCCTTCAGCGAAGCGATCTCGCTTTCCAGATCGGTTTTCTCCTGCTCCAGCCGGTCTATCTCCTCCTGCTGTGCAGCCGCACTCTGATCCCTTTCCAGCAAGACATCCTTCTCAAAGTAAAAGTAACCGAGAAAAGCACCAAGAAAGACGCAAAGGATTAAAATAACAATCCAAAGGATCCACGGATGATAATGAATCTGTTCCACCCCGGTATCCACAGCGTCCGATGTCAGAAGAACCATTTGATGCTTCTTCCGCTTGTGTCGTTGTCCCATACTGTGTCACCTTTCTGCCTGTTTTAGAATGTCTGCATTTCCACGCGTCCCCTATTTTACCATAGGCAGCAATTAACATCAACGTAAATTTAACATTTTTGTAATATTTACCCAATAAATCCTTCGATATTTTAATAAAAAGAATCAATCTACAGGTATTTTTTGTCTACTATTACCAAACATTTTTCTCTGAACAGAGCTGTAAAACCTTCTTCCACTCCAGTTTTCCACCGAACAGATCCAGCGCACTGCCGATTGTTACATTCAGTCTGTTCCTTCCGAGTTCACGCAAAAGTCTCAGATCCTCATAGCTATGTACACCGCCAGCATAGGTCATCGTCCGCTTTCCCCAGTTTCCCAGCAGGCGCGCAAGCTCCGTCTCGATACCGTTAGCACAGCCCTCCACATCGACCGCGTGAACAAGAAATTCATCGCAGTGGTCTGCCAGCCGGTCGAGGAGTGCTCCGTCTACCCTCTCGGCCGTCAGCTTCTGCCATCTGTCCGTCACGACAAGATAGCCGTCCGGGGTCTTCCTGCAGCTCAGATCAAGAACCAGCCTGTCCGCGCCGACTGCACTGCACATCTCCTCCAGCCTGTCATAGTCGATTCTTCCGTTTCGGAAGACATAGGAGGTAACAATCACATGGGACGCTCCTGCGTCCAGATATTCTCCCGCGTTCTGCGGTGTGATACCGCCGCCGATCTGAAGTCCCCCGGGATAGCTCTGCAATGCCCTCATCGCCTGTCTCTTCGTCTCCTCAAAAAAACTGCTCTCCGCAGGATTCAGCAGGATGATATGACCGCCCTTTAACCCGGCATCCCGGTACATTTCCGCAAAAAAGGCTGCATCCTGCTCGGAGACAAAATTTTCTCTGGCAATATCTCCCCTGTCCTTGAGACTTCCTCCCACGATCTGCTTTACTTTTCCGTTGTGGATGTCAATACAGGGTCTGAATTCCATATCCTCTTCTCGCTTTCATTTTGTATCTGAATTTTTGTTTTATATGATTTTTCTGTTCACGCATATTTTTTCATCCGTTACACATACTATTCGCAAATCAGCCATTCTGCATTCCGCAGTGGACGATTTTGCAGCTTATCTATCAAGAACGGAGGAAACTATGAAAAATAATAAGCGTCCCGCAGGAGCGAAGAAGCTCCTCGCATTATGTATGGTGCTGGCATACATGTGTGTTGCAACTGCATGTACCAATGACAACAAGGGAAACAATTCCGGTAATATGGCAGGAAACAATGCCTCCAGCGAGTCCGGTACAAATGTTCCGAATGACAATGGCACAAACAACAATAACAACAGCGTAACCAACGGTACGGACAACAATACCAACAACGCCAACAATGGAGACTCCCTGTTGGATGATGCCGGGAATACCGTCGGTGATATTGTCGATGATGCCGCGAACGGCGTAAAGGACATCACGGATGACCTCGTCGGTGACGGAAACAACCACACCGACAACAACGGCGGTCTCAACGATAACAACGGCATGAATGACAATAACGGCACTGTCAACGGAAACGAAACAACGAACAACGGCACCGGAACCCTGAACAACACTTCAGCCAACGGTACCAGAACCGGCAACACCGGAACAAATCTTCGCTAAACCGTGATAGACCGCAGACGTTCCATCGGTCGGAACCGCCTGTCCGCGTAAAAAAGGCAGTCCTCAGGAAAGGACTGCCTCTATCACGTTGCTCATGTCATACATCCCGGCCGGCTTACCCGCAAGAAATTTTGCCGCCTGAATCGCTCCCTTGCCGAAAATTGCCTTGGAATATGCCGTGTGTGAAAAAGTCACAACTTCATCGGCTCCGGCAAAGATCACATCATGCTCCCCGACGATCGTTCCGCCGCGCACGGCGCTGATCCCGATCTCGGAGTGCGGCCTTCTCTCCCGTCTGGCGCTTCTGTCGTATACATACTCATAGGTATTGCCCAGCTCCTCGTTGATGGAGTCCGCCAGAGCAAGCGCCGTACCGCTCGGCGCATCCAGCTTGAGATTGTGGTGCTTCTCAATGATTTCTATATCAAATCCGGCAGGTGCAAGCACGTCCGCCGCCTTTTTCAAGATCTGCTGCAGCAGATTGATCCCGAGCGACATATTCGCCGATCTCAGGATTGCCACCTTTTCCGAGACCTCCCTGACGCGCTCCAGCTGCTCCGGGCTGAGTCCCGTTGTGCAGAGCACACAGGGAAGCTTTCTCTCCTCACAGTAATCCAGAAGCCCATCGACAGCCGCTGCCGCCGAGAAATCAATGATACAGTCCGCATCGACCTCGCACTCTTCCAGTTTTTTAAACACGGGATAAGCGTTATGACCATCGTCGAAGGCATCTACCCCCGCCACGATCTCAGCTTCCTGATCCGCTGCGAGCAGCCCCGAGATGACCTGACCCATCTTACCGTTACATCCATGCATTATGATCCTTGTCATCACGTTTCCTCTTTTCGTTATCTCTTACAGAATCCCGTACTCCCGCATCGCCTTCTCCAGCCGTGCCGCGTTGGCAGGCTCCATCTCGGTCAGCGGCATTCTGAGCGTTCCGCCGATCTTCCCCATCAGGCTCAGCGCCTTCTTGACGGGAATCGGATTCACCTCACAGAAAAGCGCATTGCACAGATCCAGCGCTTTCAGCTGTAATTTGCAGCTCTCCTGTACCTTGCCGTCAAGATAGGTCTGGCAGATCTCATGGGTCTGCGCCGGTGCCACGTTGGACAGTACGGAGATTACACCGAGGCCTCCAAGGGACATGATCGGAACGATCTGGTCGTCATTTCCCGAATAAATGTCCACAGCCCCGTCAGCCAGTGCCGCAAGATGTGCGATCTGACTGATATTTCCGCTTGCCTCCTTCACACCGACAATGTTCTCTACGTCTCTGCAAAGTCTTACTACTGTCTCCGGAAGAATATTGCATCCCGTTCTGCTGGGCACATTATAGAGCAGGCAAGGGATCTTCAACGACTCTGCAACAGTCTTGAAATGCGCATACAGTCCGTTCTGCGTCGCCTTATTATAGTAAGGACTCACCAAAAGCACACCGTCCACGCCCATCTTCTCCGCCTCTGTGGAGAGATAGACCGCCGTCTCCGTACAGTTGGAGCCCGTTCCGGCGATCACCGGAATCCTGTGGGCAACTACCTCCGTACAGTACCGGATGACATCCAGATGCTCCTCGTGGGTCAATGTAGAGGACTCACCTGTCGTTCCGCACACAATGATGGCATCCGTTCCGTTTGCGATCTGGAACTCGATCAGCTCCTTAAACTGTTCGTAATTTACCGTTCCATCCTCATGCATGGGCGTGACAATCGCCACACCTGCTCCCTTAAAAATTGCCATATTCTCTTCCTCCGTTCCTATATTATGAATGCCGCCTTATTCCCATACCTTGAATTTCACAGTCTCAATCTTGGAAACCTCATCAGCCAGCACACAAATTTCATCGTTCAGTTTAATGCCCGTCAGGATCACACTGGTATCCTCACGGCACTCCAGCATTGCCTTAAGATCTTCAACGGATACAATTCCCTTTTCCACCAGTCCCAGAACCTCATCCAGGATCAGCAGATCACATTCTCCCGTTGCAAGCACCTTCCGCGCAAAATTCATTCCGTTTCTGATATTACTGATCTCCTCTGCCTTCTTCTCCTCCGGCAGCTCCTCAAAATTCTCATCGGACTTTTCAAATCGGAACAGCTTGATCTCCGGCTCCATCCTGCGGAGGAACTCCGAGTCTTTCAAGCCCTTTCCCTTCAAAAACTGGATTATGACTACCTGCTTCCCCTCCATCGCCGCCTGAACGGCTCTGCCTATCGCAGCCGGTGACTTTCCCCGTCCGTCTCCGGCATATATATAGATCAAACCCTTTGCCATAACAGTCCTCATTTCCGCATACACTTATCGCGTTTCCAAAGTCAATGCTCATGTAAGAATACCACACTTTTTACATTTTGGCAAATAGTCTCTCAGCATTCTTCTTCCAGTCTCTCCAACTTGCTCACAGAGACCTCGAAGGCTACCCTTCTCTCCACATTCTCCTCATCGAGCTTTTTCATGTACTCGCGGCTCTGTATCCTGCCCCAGACGGCACATCTCTCGCCGACCTTAAAGCTGCTTGCATAACGCGCATTTCTTCCCCAACAGATACAGGGTATATAATCGGATTTACCGTAAGGACGGTTCACCGCGAGAAGCAGATCCGCGATCTCCCTGCCGAGCGGCGTCTTGCGGTAGATCGGCTCCTTACAGATATATCCGTCCAGAAAGATCTGATTCGTCTTGGAGCTCTCCTCCATCTCTTCGATAAAGCTGATCTCCCGCGCAAATACGGAAAGCACCAGTCTGTTTCTGCGCTCCTCGTGCCGGTTGTAGGACCGGAACTGCCCATTCACGCAGATCAGCTCCCCTATGTAGTCCGCTGTCACGTCCAGAAGTCTCTCCGACACCATAACCGGTATGATGTCATAGCTCTCGCTGAGACGCTTGCATCTGACATCTACCATATAAAAGCCTTCCCCGTAGATTTCATGGCTGTAGGAAAAACCGCTCACGATTTCTCCCATCACCGTTACCTGATTGTTTTCAATTACCTTATCTGTCATTTTCGTTCTCCCTTCTTGCTTTAAGACTTTTTCCGGTAACACCACTGCATTCTTCGACGTCACAGTGGATACTACTATTTATACAATAACCGGCGGCGAATTAGTACTCTTTTCCGTCGCGTTATTCCGCGCTTTTTCGCATGTTGCTACTTGCACCTGCCTGTAAAAAGTGCTATACTTACTCAGTTTGAAATTCGATGTATGCTTTATCGCCTGTAGAAATAGGTAAATATGCGCAAAGGACGTGCGCAGAAACGGAGATAAAAATGAGACAAAAACGAGAAGATGTAAGAAATGTTGCCATAATCGCCCACGTTGACCACGGCAAAACCACGCTGGTCGATGAACTTCTGAAGCAGAGCGGCGTGTTCCGCGCCGGTCAGGAGGTTGCGGAGCGTGTCATGGACTCCAACGATATTGAGCGTGAGCGCGGTATCACCATTCTGTCCAAGAACACCGCCGTCATGTATAAAAACACAAAAATCAACATTATCGACACCCCCGGTCACGCTGACTTTGGCGGCGAGGTGGAACGTGTCCTGAAGATGGTGAACGGCGTTATCCTTGTTGTAGATGCCTTTGAGGGTGCGATGCCCCAGACAAAGTTCGTTCTCCGCAAGGCTCTCGAGCTGAAGCTTCCCGTAATTGTATGTATCAATAAGATCGACCGTCCCGAGGCAAGACCGGACGAGGTCGTTGACGAGGTTCTCGAGCTGTTCCTCGAGCTGGATGCAGACGACTCCCAGCTCGATTGTCCGTTCGTCTATGCTTCCGCCAAGGCAGGTATCGCTTCCATGGAATCCGACCAGCCCGGCACAAGCATGGAGCCCCTGTTTGAAACCATCCTGAACTACATTCCCGCTCCCGAGGGAGACCCCGATGCCGGGACACAGGTGCTCATCAGCACGATCGACTACAACGAGTATGTCGGACGTATCGGCGTCGGCAAGGTGGACAACGGCACAATCCGCGTCAATCAGGATGTCGTAATCTGTAACCACCACGAGCCCGACAAGCAGATCAAGGTAAAGGTCAGCAAGCTCTATGAGTTTGACGGTCTGAACAAGGTCGAGGTAAAGGAGGCAGGCATCGGCTCCATCGTTGCCATCTCCGGTATCACCGATATCCACATCGGCGACACGCTCTGCTCTCCCGACAATATCACTCCGATCCCGTTCCAGAAGATCAGTGAGCCGACCATCGCCATGCAGTTCATGGTAAACGACTCCCCTCTCGCCGGTCAGGAGGGAAAATATGTCACCAGCCGCCACATCCGTGACAGATTGTTCCGCGAGCTGAATACGGACGTCTCGCTCCGCGTCGAGGAGACCGACTCCACCGAACGCTTCAAGGTGTCCGGCAGAGGCGAGCTGCATCTGTCCGTCTTAATTGAAAATATGCGCCGCGAGGGCTATGAATTTGCGGTCAGCAAGGCAGAGGTTCTCTACCACACCGACGAAAACGGCAAGAAAACCGAGCCTATGGAGCTTGCCTACATCGACGTTCCCAATGAGTTTTCCGGTGCCGTCATCGAAAAGCTCGGTCAGAGAAAGGGCGAGCTTCGCAACATGGGAACCATCTCCGGCGGAAGCTACACCCGTCTTGAGTTCTCCATTCCTGCGCGCGGCCTGATCGGCTACAGAGGCGAATTCATGACCGACACCAAGGGAAACGGCATCATGAACACCGTATTCGACGGCTATGCACCGTTCAAGGGAGATATCCAGTACAGAAAGCAGGGCTCTCTGATCGCCTTTGAGGCGGGTGATGCTGTCACCTACGGTCTGTTCAATGCGCAGGAACGCGGAACGCTCTTCATCGGCCCCGGTGAGAAGGTTTACGCCGGAATGGTCATCGGTCAGACCGGCAAGAGCGAGGATGTCGAGGTCAATGTCTGCAAGAAGAAGCAGCTGACAAATACCCGTTCCTCAAGCGCAGATGAAGCGCTGCGTCTGACACCTCCCAAAATCCTTTCTCTGGAGCAGGCTCTTGACTTCATCGACACGGACGAGCTTCTCGAGGTAACACCCACGAAGCTCCGCATCCGCAAAAAGATCCTTGACCCGCTCATGAGAAAGCGTGCATCCATCAGGAAATAATTTCGACAGCCGGGGCTTTTCAAAATCTGGCAGAGATCGGAGGATTACACTATGCTGAACGGTTTTGAAGGCTCCGCCATCGGCAACATCATCGGCTGTCTCTACTTTCTTGCATTTCAGGGCGCAGGAATGCTTCTGGTAAGATTTTTCTTTCAGAAAAAGGAACCCGTATTCTATCTGCTCACCGGCAGTGTCTCGGGTTCCGTACTTCTCCAGTGGCTTCCTGCCTTCTTTGCATTTCCGCTCCGTTTCTCCGTCAACGCACACCTTGCGGCACTATTGTCCGTGCTCTGTCTGCTTGCCGCTCTGCGCCTGTCAAAGCACCCCTTTGAGACCTATAAGCTTCCGTCTCGTCCGGAGCTTTTACGCGCCTTCAAAGAGAACCGGGGCTTCCTTCTTCTGGCGGCACTGACCTTTCTGTTTTTCTGCTATCTGTTACATACACACACCCTGAATCTAAAACCGGACGGCTTTCATACCGGGCAGTGTACCTACGGCGACAGCAACATGCATTTCGGCTTTATCACGAATCTTGCGACCCAGCAGACCTTTCCGCCGAACTACTCTATCTCCCCTTCGGATAAGCTCTGCTATCCTTTTCTCTGCGACAGCATATCCGCCAGCATTTATCTCTTTGGTGCCTCCCTGCGCTTTTCCTATATGCTGCCGATGTACTTTGCCTTTTTGCAGGTCATTACCGGCTTCTACTGCATTGCAAAGACATGGCTCGGCTCAGCGGGCAAGGCTCTCCTTGCATGGATTCTGTTCTTTTATAACGGTGGTCTGGGATTTGTGTATTTCTTAGACGGAAGCGCTGAAGGCTCCTACAGATTTCGTGACATCCTTACCGGCTTCTACACAACGCCGACAAATTTAATCGACAAGAATATCCGCTGGGTCAATATCATTGTGGACATGCTGCTTCCCCAGCGCGCCACTCTTTTCGGATATGCGGTGCTGTTTACCTGTATCTGGCTTCTACTGCGCGGTATTCTCCATGGGGAGACCAGGCTGTTCCCCTTCGCGGCGCTGCTCGCCGGTGCCCTCCCCATGATACATACCCATTCCTTTCTGGCAATCATCATTCTCAGTGCCTGCTGGATGCTCATGAGTCTTCTCCCCGCAGGGCACAACAAGGCTGCCGGTGCAAGATGCGGACTTTTTGCGCTGCTCCTCTTCGTCGGCATCATGCTCCTTCTGGAATTTTGTATCAAAAAACTGGCTGTCCCGCAAGATGCCTTGCTGTATCTCGGCATTGCCGTAGCAGTAGTGCTGGTTCTCTTCGGAATCGTGGCTCTGGCGAGGTATCTGCGGCAGAACGGCTGGAAACGCTTTTTCCAGACATGGGGCTGCTTCTTCCTGATTACGGTGCTTCTCGCTCTCCCGCAGCTTCTCGAATGGACCTTCGGACAGACCGGCAACGCGGGATTTCTGCGCGGCCATTTCAACTGGGGAAACCAGTGGGACTCCTACCTTCTGTTCTATTTAAAGAACTGGGGCGTTATTCTGATCCTGTTTCTTCCGGCTGTGGCTCGTTGCGGAAGGAAAAACCTAAGGCTTCTCTCCGGCGCATTTCTGATCTGGTTCGTCGCCGAAATTATTTCCTTTACGCCGAACACCTATGACAACAACAAACTTCTCTATGTGACCTATGCATTCCTATGCTGTATCAGCGCAGACTTTGGCATCACGCTGCTGTCCCGCCTGTCATCGCGTATGGTGAAGGCTCTGTGCGCGGCGTGCTTTCTCCTCCTGTCCACCGCTTCCGCCCTGCTCTCCATGGGGCGCGAGGCTGTTTCAGACTACCAGCAGTTTTCCGACGCACAGATTGCCGTCAGCACATTTATTGAACAGAATACCCCCGCCGATGCAGTTTTCCTCACAAACGACCGCCATGTAAACGAGGTAGCCGCTCTCACCGGGCGCAATATTGTAAACGGCGCTCCGAGCTTCCTCTGGCCGCACGGCATCTACCGCGCCGAGAACACTGCCGACTTCCGACTGATCTACGAAGCGCCCGCCTCCGCGTCAGATTTGCTCGAGCGCTATCACATCGACTACATCCTGATCTCCTCATGGGAGCGGAGGGATTACCAGATCGACGAGGATGCCTTCCGGCAGCTGTTCACCTGTGTCTATGACAGAGACGGTGTACAGCTTTACCGGACGGAGTAAAGGCTTAATGTGAACTGCTGCTCGCAGCTGCCGCCGCGCTTGACGCTGCTGCCGCACAGACCGCAGTCTGCTGTGCAACCACTAAGGCCAACGTACCGGTCACTGCCGTCGTCTGCATCAGCTTTGCCTGAATATTGTCTCTCGCCACAATCATGCCCGCATACATCAGGCACTGTTTATAGGGAATCCCGCTGAACATTCTGAAGCCCTTCTGCTTCGAGAGCCATGAATGCACAATGACAACGTCCGTGACCAGATTGTCCAGATCCCCTCCCGTCATGGAAAGCACACCCAGCGTCGGCAGTTCATAGCCGACACCATAACGGAAGCCTGCAACCATCAGCTTTCCGAAAAAAGTGATCGTCCGCTCGCATTTCTCTTCCGGCGTTCCGTCAAACAGGGCAAGCACATTGCTCAGCCCCTGCACGGAATGAGAGGTGCGGAACTGCTTTCTCAGAATCCGGTAGCATTCCTCCGAGTCCCGAATCATCTCACTGTCTGTCTTATCCATAAGTGCCATAAGCGCACACAGCGCACTGTCCTCGCCCGATGTCAGGAAGGGATGTTCCGACTTCATCTGTATATAAAGTCCCCTTGTCCGCTTCGCGATCTCCTGATATCTCTCCGGCTCTGCATTTTCAGCAATCACCATTGCCGTCAACGGCAAATAGATCGATGACAGGAAATCCTCCTTCAACAGACTGTAGACCTCCAACGCTCTCGACAGCAGCCCTTCCGGATCGTCATTCAGCGCAAGCATTGAGATAATGATAGGGCGCGCTGTGCTTCTGAAATTGGAAAAGAAGCCCACTTCACTGTTCAGCATCGTCTTACATTTCAGCAGCTTTTCTTCATCCACGACCGCGTCCTTATTCGCATACACACCCGCACAGGCGAGATGAACCACGCTGCTTTCCATCGGGAAAATCCTTTTGATTTTCATCTTATTTTCAACCAGATTTTCACTGCGCGTCAAAATTGTCGTCGTCATAATGCACTCTCCTTTTCTCCTGCCCCCACAAGTGGATGTTGAATATCATCAACCACATAGTCATACGATATTTCTACTACATTGTATTACAAAATTCTTTTTTCCACAATATAATTCCAAGATTATTTACTCATGGCGCAATGCTTCGATCGGGCTTAGCCTTGCCGCCTTTCTTGCCGGATAAATGCCAAAGAAGATTCCCACCGCCGACGAGAACAGACTGGCTCCGATCACCGTTCCGACGCTGATTCTCGCTGTAAAGCCGATCAACGTACAGACTCCGGTTGCCCCGAGCACGCCGATCACAATGCCGATAATGCCGCCAAGCAGTGTAATAATGGCTGACTCGGACAAAAACTGCAGCAATATGGACCCCGTTCTGGCTCCGAGTGACTTTCGGATACCGATCTCTCTCGTCCGCTCCGTGACAGATACCAGCATGATATTCATAACGCCAATGCCGCCGACCAGCAGGGAGATCGCCGCCACGAACACGACAAAGATCGTGACATAGCTCAGAATATCATTCATCTGGCTCATGTAATCGTTAAAGTTCTCCACCTTGATAACATTTTTTCCCCGGACATCATGACGGTTCTCCATCAGCTTCACCGAATCGGCAGCGACCTGGCTTGCGTTCTCCGCGCCGTCACTGATAATCAGTAGGGCATCATTCACGATCTCAAAGCCAGCCTCCCTTATCGCCGAGAGCGGCGCCTCTATGGAAACCGTCTCCGTGCCCGCCACAGTCACCAGCACGGAAGCGTTATCCTTCCGTATTCCGATAATGGTAAACTCCTGCGTCGATCCGTACATGGTGAAGTCAAAGGTCATACCGACCACGTTCGTGATACCGAACATTGCTCTTGCACTCGCCTCTGTCACAACGCAGACCTTGTTTGCAGAATAATAATCATTTTCATTAAAGTATCTTCCCGCGATGATCGGATCGCTGCTCACATACTCAAGCCCCGGCATGCCAAGCGACATGGATGCCGTATAGATTCCCTTTCTTCCGGTCGCCGTGCCGCTCAGCGTCCACCTCGATGTCACCGCCTTCACGTTTGCAACCTTCGTCTGCAAGGCATCTATATCCTCATCGGTAAATTCCACAGAGATGCCCTCATCATTCTGCCCGTCGGAGTACACATAGATCTGTCCCCCTACCATGGCATTCAATTCACTGTTGATGCCACCCTTAACTCCGTTGCCGATGGAGATAATCATAATAACGGAGGAAATACCAATGATGATTCCCAGCATCGTCAAGAAGGAACGTCCCTTATTACTTCTGATATTCATCAGGGCAATCTTTATATATTCCAAAATCTGTGCCATTTCTCCTCACATTCCGCTGCATTCGCAGCCTGCCGTTACTGCTCTGTCGAACCACCAAGTACGGTTACCGCCATACCCTCCTCAACACTGCCGACCGAACTAATGATGATCTCATCTTCCTCGCTGATTCCTTCCAGAATCTCCGTGTACTGGTCTGTGGATATACCGCAGACAATGGGTTTCCTCACTGCTATCCCATTCTCTGCCACATACAGGAAATCCCCGTCCCTGTCAGCGTTAATCACTTCCACCGGCACCAGAAGCGCCGCCTCTGTTTTTCTTGTATATACGGTAATCTTGGCATCCATCCCCAGAATAATGGAATCCCCTGTCTCTAACAGGTGAATTTCGACACCTACCATCGGTGTTCCCGAGGAATTTGCCTCAGCCATTCTGTTGATCTTGCTGATTTCACCCTGATAAGTCTTTCCCGAGATTGTGACATCCGCCTTCTGCCCCAGCTCCAGCTTTGCCACCTCGTTCTTCGATGCCCGGAATGAGATCTTGAGTCTGTCGCTGCTCTGCAAGGTCAGAAGCTGCATTCCGCTGGTCACTCCCGCACCCGCAACGGCGTTGCACTCCGTAATGATTCCGTCAAAATCTGCGACGATTCCGGCTTTCGCCTTCTCATACTCTGCCAGAGTGTCCTGATAGGAAAGCTCTGAGAGTTCCTTGTCAATCTCCTGCTGTTGTTTTGTGTAGGAATCCTGTATTGCGTTTTCGCTGCCGGTCAGCTGGCTTTCCATCTCCGCCTTGTCCTTTTCATACTGCGTCAGCTGTTCCTGTGCATCCGAAATTTTCTTTTGAGTTTCGGTTACATAATCATTGTTTGAAACATTATTTCTTGCAATCTCAAGATTCGTCATAACGGTATTGACATCCTCGATCTCTTTCTTTTTCGCTGCAAGCTGCTCCGCGTAATCTGCCGGCAGTCCCTCCGGATTCTTTGCCAGTCCTTCCAGCGCGGCAAGCTCCTCCTGCAGCTGCTTCAGTCTGTTATTCTGGTTTGCTGTCTCCTTAACGATCGCATTATTGCTGTCTCGCTGATTCACATTCAGTTCATTCTGCAGGTTGCTTATGTAGGTCTTTGTGTCCGCGATCTGCTGATTCAGCACCTCCAGATTCGCTGTCGCCTCCTTCTTTTTCTGGCGGTTCCTGGAATCCGTCTTTGCTGCACTGTTGTAAACCGCTTCGCTTCTGTCACGCTGAAGCTCGGACTGCCGGATGCTGCTCTCCATCTTTTCCAGATCATAGCTGATCAGCACATCTCCCGCCTGAACCACATCTCCGGCAGCGGCCTTCACCTCGCTGATCGTTCCGCTCACCGGTGAGAAAATAACCTTCACTTCCTCGCTGAGCACTGTTCCGTTGGTCGTTATCTTTTCCTGAAGATCACCGCGTTCCGCATGTGCTGTCGTCACCGGAATGCCCGCTCCGACACTCCCCATTCCCAAAATGATCCGAAAGCCGATGAACACCACAGCAAGCACTCCCACGACGATGCCAACGACCAATTTCCCTTTTTTCTTTTTCTTCTTTCCTTCACTGCTCATTTTCTTCTCTTCCTCTCGCTGATTATATGCTCTATATATTGTTGTCTGTCACTACTTGTTTTCCGTTCCGGTTCTGGTGTCGCTCTCGATTTTTCCGTCCTTGATCTGTATAATGCGCTTTGCTCTGTCCGCAATCTCATTGTTATGCGTGATCAGTATCACCGTCCTGCCCTCCTCATACAGCTCATGCAGGATAGCCATGATCTCCTCCGTGGAACGGGAATCCAGATTTCCCGTCGGCTCATCCGCAAGAATGATCGGCGGTGCCTGCGCAATTGCTCTCGCAATGGCTACTCTCTGCTGCTGTCCGCCGGACATCTCCGCCGGTTTATGCTCCATCCGCTTTCCCAGCCCGACCTTCTCCAGCGCCGTTCTCGCCAGCCGGACTCTTTCTCCTCTCGGCACGCCCCGATAGATCAGCGGTAGCTCAACGTTTTCCAATGCGGTCAGATTAGCGATCAGATTAAAGCCCTGAAAGATAAAGCCGATCTCCCTGTTTCTGATGTCAGACAGCTCATTATCCGTCAGCTCCGAGACGTTCTGTCCGTGCAGCCGGTACTCGCCGCTGGTCGGCACATCCAGACATCCGAGCATATTCATCAGGGTTGACTTACCACTGCCCGACTGTCCGATAATTGCCACAAACTCCCCCTCGTCAATGCTGACACTCACATGATCCAGCGCCCGTACCTCATTCTCCCCGGGATTATAGATCTTACAAATGTTATTGATCTCGACAAGTGCACTCATTTTCCATCTCCCATTTTATGATTTCAGTACTCTATTCTATGTATGGCTGTATTACTGTTATACTGTACTATTTGCATAATACAGCAAGTGTGTGGAAATGTCAATGTCTATTTTAACAGAATTGGGGCAGCCAATATAAAAAGTGATGCAGCTTCATAATCTTCAATAAAGCCGCATCACTTTCCAAATAAATTTTATGTATTTCAGTTGCTTCTATTTTACAGCGGTTACCGTTGTAACCTCTGTTCCATCCGTCGAATACAATTTGCTATTGCAGACCACATATCCGCCTGATAATGTAATTTCATGTGTGTTAGAACTACCATGCAGACTCAGAAAATGTAAGAACGAATCTTCTCCTATACCAGGCAGAGCAGTGCCATCTCCCCATTGGAATATTTTTCCATCTGTTGTGATTCCCGCACCACCTTCATACAGGATAAATCCGTCGCAGACACCCCAATCTCCACACCAGCATAAAAAATTCATATTGTTATATCCCTGTCCGTCTATCTGTGCTACTGTAACAGGATCATAAAGCTTTTGTCCATCATTTCCAATCACGGTATAATACATGTTCCCATCTGCCCCTCTCAGTTGAAGTGCAACGTATTCGCCATCATTGGATAATCTGAAATTTGTGACTTCTGCACCAAAATCCGGAAGAGCAATCCCTTCTATACCTTTAACACCATCATTTTGCACTGTATAATCCATAAATCCATGATTAAAAGTAATTGCTGTTTCCTCCTCTTGAATCCCATAATAATCAAAATCCAGGCTAGCCTCCATCAGATAAAAATCAGCATTATACATCTTACCATTTTCGGTTGCCAGATTCTCCAGTGTTGCCCGGTCAGCAATTTCGCTATAAATGAACTACCCCGGGGCAAGCCCTCAAGCATCTTTCGCGACTACGGCACATCCG